>Ga0213834_100113_pt1 | contig 84713 bp, 81 predicted proteins | sample SWPTP12_FD_160580 | JGI IMG/M metagenome (GOLD analysis project Ga0213834, IMG submission 160580) | Coastal seawater microbial communities from Marineland, Florida, United States - SWP TP1 #2 | ecosystem: Environmental > Aquatic > Marine > Coastal | place: USA: Florida | collected 2016-08-06 | reverse complement strand
GAGGTTGGATGTCAGAATTCTTTTTGAAGTTCTGGATCAATAAAATAAAGTTTGCAATAGAATAAACTGCGATAATCCCTACAAAATACCAAAAACTTTTGCCCTCCAGGAAGTAATCTCCTGCTCCGGAAAATGAATCCTTCAGAACAAAAAATAAAAGTCCTATCAAAAATAGATTGACAAGCGCCGAAAAAAACAAAATGACCTTGTAAATAGTCTCCTGGTATTTTTTCATTAAAGATTTTTACAAAGATAATTCAATTCTATAAAAAATCTCTTATTCGGATATTGAAATCTATCAGGAAATTAATGCGTGTTCTGTTTCATAAACTCCAATGTTTTTTCCATCATCAATTGGTGTCCAGGTTCTTCATTTAGGCCGTGATTCCCTTTATCGATAGGAATGAGTTCATTTTTGACATTATTTTCGTCCAGTTTTTTCTTTAAAATTTCGGATTGGGAATATGGAACGATTCGGTCTTTGTTACCGTGGATCATCAAAGTCGGAACAGAATTTTGGTTAATGTAAGTCACTGGCGAATAGATTTTAAGACCATAAATTGCTTCTTGTTTTTGTTCTTTGATATCTTTCGTCGTAAAGCCTCTGATCATATCGTTGCGCATTGTGTAGATCTTCGGAAAGATCAGTTTGAAAATGAAAATTTTGAAGCCAGCTTCTTCTGTTCTCAGAAGTTTGTTCAAGTCAGATGGACCGAAATAATCGATTACGTAATTGACCTTTGCAGATTGAGAAGGAAAACTGCTGTGTTCCGAAAACTGACTGTCATCCGAATAGGCCGCGACCATCCCGATCTGTGCGCCTGCGGAAGCGCCCCAAAGTCCAATATTTTTCTCATCGAAATTATATTTGTCAGCATTTGCCCGGATCCATCGTACTGCTTCTTTGGAATCTTCAATAGGTTTTGGAAAATTGGTGTTTTTATCTAATAACGTATAGTTGACGCTGACTACGGCATAACCATTTTGAACAAATTTAAGAACGAAATCATTCATATAGAACTTTTCCGGAAAGGCTTTGTCGCCGCCGATCCAACCTCCACCGTGAAGGAAGACGAGAACGGGAAATTTTTTATTTGATTGTTCAGGAAGGTAGATATCCAGTTTATGGTCGATGGAATCTGACGTTTTATAGGTAACATCGGGGATTTTCGAAACTTCGGAAATGGTAGTCTGAGATTTGAAAAACGTTAAACAAAGAATCAGGATGATCAATAACTTCCATTTCATAAAGATAATTTTAATTCAGATCCGATAATACAAGGCTTGTACCATTATCAAATCTGAATTAGTATGTCATTATCTATGATAAAAGAAAATCTTTGACCGCTGCGTTGAAATCAACAGGATTGTTGGCCTGCACCCAATGTTCTGCGTTTGCGATCTTGATGATTTTGGAATCCGGAAATTGCTGTCTGATCAAAAGTTCGTCCTGTGGCAAAATATAATTCGAATTGGCGCCGGCAACGAACAAAGTTGGTCCTTTGAAAACACCAAATTTGATCGCATTGGAAACAAACTCCGTATATTTTTCCGCCAAAGTATTGAGGTTGAATCGCCAAGCTAACTTCTTATTCTCGGTCCAATAAAGATTCTTCATCAAAAACTGGATCACAAATTTCTCGTGAATATATTCGCCCAAAACTTTCTCAACATCCTGTCTGGAAGTTACAGTTTCGAAATCCACAGTTTGAAGCGCTTTAATAATTCCCTGATGATGCGGCGGATACGCTTTCGGAGAAATATCGACTACGATCAGCTTGTTTAGTTTTTCTGGGAATTTGATGGCGAATTGCATCACCGCTTTTCCGCCAAGCGAATGGCCGAGAAGATTGGCTTTTTCTATTTTATGAAATTCCATATAATTCAGAATGTCATTAGCCAGATCATCGTGTGACATTGAATCTGAATGAAAACTGCGGCCGTGATTTCTAAGGTCGATAACGTGTGTTGGCATCAATTCTCCAAATTCTTTCCCGAAACTTCCCCAATTGTCCAGCATCCCGAACAATCCGTGGAATACCAAAAGCGGCGTTTCTGTTCTTTCTTCTCCGTATATTTTTGAGTGTAGGATTTCCATTAATTCTAATTTATTTTTACCATTTTGCCAATCTCTTCAAATAAGCCTGAACCGTATTTTCCAATCCAAGATAAAGTGCCTCCGAAATCAAAGCGTGACCGATGGAAACTTCCAAAAGATTCGGGATATTATCTGAGAAATATTTTAGATTATCCAAACTCAAATCGTGACCAGCGTTGATTCCTAATCCAAACTTCTCTGCTTCTATTGCTGTGTCGACATATGATTTGATAGCCTGTTCTTTATCTTTAGGATAATTAGTTGCGTAAGCTTCTGTATAAAGTTCAATCCTGTCTGTGCCTGTTTCCGCCGCAAATTTCACCATTTCTGGATTTGGGTCAAGGAAAATTGACGTTCTGATTCCGGCATTTTTAAATTCGGAAATAACAGATTTTAAAAAATCAAGATTCTTCTCGCAATCCCAACCAGCGTTGGATGTAATCGCATTATCAGCGTCCGGAACCAATGTCACTTGCTCGGGTTTTACTTCCAAAACCATATCGATGAATGGTCTGTGCGGATTTCCTTCGATATTGAATTCGGTTTTCAACAAAGGTTTCAGGTCGTAAACATCTTTTTTGGTGATATGTCTCTCGTCCGGTCTTGGATGGATGGTGATTCCCTGCGCTCCGAATCTTTCCAGATCGATAGCCACTTGGGTTACACTCGGAACATCGCCTCCTCTTGCATTTCTGAGCGTTGCAATTTTATTAATGTTGACACTTAATTTTGTCATGATTTTTTATAATTGATAAATAATGATTGATAATTGATTATGCTTTTTGAACCACGTCTAGTTCAAATTCTTTGGCAGCAGATAACAGATGATCAAAAATATCGGACTGGATATTCTCATATTTCTCTGTATCAGCCTCGGTTGCGAAACAATAGATTTCCAATGGCAAACCTTCCGGCATACTTTGAAGTTGTCTCACCAGGATGATTTCATTCTGATCGATTTGGTCGTTATTATTAAGATAATTCTGAACGTATTTTCGGAAAACACCAATATTGGTCAACTGTGTTCCGTTGATAATTTCGTCTGGATTTTCTATTGAATTTTTCTCTTCATTAATCTCTTTTTCCTTAAGATTAAGATAGGTCTTTATGAGATTAATTTTCTTCAAACGTGCCATTAGATCGTCGTTGACGAACTTCAGAGATTTCATATTAAACATGATTGACTTCTTGATCCTTCTGGTATTTTCGTCGGAAATAACCTGATAATTTTTAATTTCCGTCGTCAAAAGATCATATGTAGGAATTGTTGAAATCGTTTTATCAAAATTCTTAATTTTAGTTGTCAAAAGGTCGATGCCTTCGATGTTTCCTTCGATATTATACTTAGGGATCGCAACCCAATCTCCAGGTTTCAGATTTTTGGAGGTGGCAACGTGAATTCCAGTTACAAAACCTAAGATTGTATCTCGGAAAATCAAGACAATCACCGCTGTAATGGCTCCTAAACTTCCCAAAACCGTACTGCTTCCGATACCGAAGATGACACAAATTGCAATAACACTGAAAATAAAAATTCCAAAAATCTTCACGGTCTGTGTGATGGAATTAATTGCTAATATCTTGTAATAATCTTTTTTAATTTCATAATAAGTCTGCAAAACGCGGATGAATCGGAAAGCCATATTGGCAATTGTCAAAACAATGAGAAAACCGACCAATCTTTCTAAGAAAACAAAACTTTTGGGATGTCTGTAGAAAATGGAGAAAAGTGCATAATTTCCGAATGCCAAAGCTAAAATATTAGCAACAGAGCTTGTAACTCTGGCTTTGTAAATAGACTTCATCACCGGAAACTTCTCTTTATTAAAGAAGAATTTGAAAACAAAATTGATCAGATTTTTCAGCAAAAAAGCCAGCAGGAATATTAATCCTATAAAAAATATAAATTTAAAAGTAATCTGACCAGACAAGACAAATTCATTAGGCAAAAAATCTTTGCAAAAGAAATGAATCTCATCACTGATCTGCTGTAGAAAATCTTTGTAGTCTTTGAGTTCGTCCTTCATAGTCTGATAATAAGCAACAAATTTAAGGATAATAAATTTTCTACTTTACTCTGAATATTGTATTTTTAATAAAATTATAAAATTGGATCCAACATTAATCAACATTGTCTCATTAGCACTTCTTTTCATCGGTCTATTGGGAACTTTCCTTCCCGTTTTACCGGGTTTATTACTTAGTCTCTGCGGGCTTCTGATCTTCAAATTCGGAACAGAAAATGATATGCCGATGATCTACGTCTGGATATTTGTTTTATTAACGATCATTTCCACCGTTTTGAATTACGTCATTCCGGCGAAGACCAATAAAAAATATGGCGGAACTCGTTATGGAAGCATTGGTTCATTTGTAGGAACCATTGTCGGACTTATCTTCATCCCAATTCCATTTGGATTTTTAATAGGAATGCTTTTGGGCGTTTTCCTCGGGGAACTACTCCACGACGTGAGCGACACGAAAAAAGCTTTGAATTCTATGAAAGGTGCGTTCATTGGATTTGTTTACGGAACCGGATTCAATTTGATGGTTGGACTGGCAATGTTTTTGGTAGTTGGTTATTATATTTTCTTTTAAAAATCAAGATGATGAATATTAAAACCATTTTCTGCATTCCGCTTTTATTATTAATGAGCAACTGCAAAACACAAACTGCGAAAACTGAAACTACCGCTGTAACCAACAATACGGTCACAATCGGTTTGGAAAAACAAGCGAAAATCCCTAATTCTAAAGTAACGATTCAGTTTAAAGAAGTTGTGGAGGAAAGCCGTTGTCCTATAGATGTCACCTGCGTTTGGGAAGGCATTGCGATAATCAATGTCGATGCAGTTTCCGGAAATCAGAAACAGAATTTTCAGGTAGCAACAAGAGATTTCCTTCAGAAAAATCTGACTAACTCCTTTAATTTTTCAGGCTACAGATTCACATTGGTAGAATTAAAACCGCAGCCTGGCGGGAAAGAAGAGCCGACAACGGTCACCTTTAAGTATGAAAAAGAATAATAATTATTACACAAAATATTAATGACGACTTATAAATCATTCATCATTTATAACTGATTACTAATTAATTTTATCCCCAAACAATCGGCTCTTTCCCTTTTCCCTTAAGATAATTATTGATTTTTGAAAACGGATGACTTCCGAAAAATCCTCTGTAAACAGAAAATGGTGAAGGATGTGCGGATTGTATAATAAAATGTTTGGTCTCGTCTATCAGCGAGGCCTTTTTTTGTGCAAATGCGCCCCAAAGTACAAAGACCACATTTTCTTTTTGATCTGAAATTTGCTTGATGATAAAATCCGTAAACGTTTCCCAGCCGATATTTTTGTGGGAATTTGGTTCGTGAGCCTGCACGGTCAGAGTCGCATTCAGAAGGAGAACACCTTGCTTAGCCCAGTCTTGCAGATCATTACTATTTCTTTCTACACCAATATCATCTTTCAATTCAATAAAAATATTTTTGAGCGATGGTGGCGCTTTCACGTTTTCAGAAACAGAAAAACAAAGTCCGTTGGCCTGTCCATCATTATGATATGGATCTTGCCCTATGATGACCACTTTCACATCTTCAAATTCCGTCAATTCCAAAGCACGGAAGATCTGCTTCGGTGGTGGAAAACATTTTTTAGAATTAAATTCCAGTTTCACATTCTCCCAGAGATTGGTAAAATAAGCACTTTCTTTAATCGGTTTCAGAACATCGGTCCAAGTCATAGCAAGATTTTTGACAAAATTAAATTTACAGATCCACTAATGCAAATTTGAAGACTTTTCTCGTCAAATAAAGTTAATTTATCACAAATATCGTTTGGCTTAATTTTATATATAATAAATTCGCAAAAAATATACTTTTGCCATCAATTTTTAGAATGAAACTCTGGAACACGTTTATCTTTTCAATCATTTTTATGACCCATCTTTCAGCGCAAAATACAATCATCGTAGGAACTTACACCAACAGCGATAAGTGTAACAGCGGCGGCATCTACATTTTTGATTTTGATGAGAATACTTATAAATACAATCTCAAATTCCATACAGAAAACGTCATCAATCCAAGCTTTTTAAGCTTGAGTCCGGACAAGAAATTTCTTTTCTCAGTCAACGAAGATGGCGATAAAAGTACAGTCACTTCTTTTTCGATTGATGAAACCGATGGAAAGTTAACAAAAAAAGACCAAAAGAAAACCCAAGGTGAAGACCCAGCTTTCCTGATCTCTGACGACCAAAATGTCATTACAGCCAACTATTCCGGCGGAAGCATCAATGTTTTCAAACGATATGCGGATGGTAAATTGTCAGAGGTTTTTCAGAATATCAAATTGGAAGGCGTTGGTTTGAATCCGAAACGTCAGGAAAAATCGCACATTCATCAGGTTCAGTTTTCTCCGGACCATCAATATGTGTTGGCGACCGATCTTGGATTGGACAAGATCTATGTCTTTAAATATAATAAAACAGGTGAAAATGTCTTAGAAAAAGTTGGAGAGTTTGATGCGAAAAAAGGCTCTGGACCAAGACATATTGCATTTGATAAAACAGGAAAATTGATCTATCTCGTTCAGGAATTGAGCGGGGACCTTTCTGTTTTAAGTTTCAATGATGGTAAAATCGAATTGGTCCAGGAAGAGACCTTGTTGTCACGAAAAGTTAGATTTAATTTCCGTGCGGCGGATATTCATCTTTCTAATAATGAGAGATTTGTATATGTGACAAATCGTGATGACGCAGATGACATCACCGTTTTCAAAAGAAAAAAAGATGGAACGGTAAAGAAGATCCAACAAACGAAAACCATTGGCCGGAATCCCAGAAACTTCACCATCAGTCCAAACAACAAATTGGTTCTGATTGCCAATCAGGACACGAACCGAATCAATATTTTCACACGTGATCTCAAAAGTGGACTGCTCACCGCAACTGGAAAATCAATTCCGGTTTGCAGTCCTGTAAATGTTATATTTTATGAAAAAGGTAAATAGGTTTTACATCAAAACAATATTTAAAACAAAAAACAGTTACTAATAGTTAATGCTTGATGAAATCGATGCTTGATAAAAAATTTATTCTCTCTTTCTTTCTGATTTTCGTTACCGGTTTGCTTTTCTCGCAGACCGACAAAGAAAACGAAATCGAAAACGTCGTAATCCAAGGCGTTAAAAAATACAAAAACAAAAAGGAAAATCCTGCCTACGCCATTATGCGCGAGGTTTGGAAAAAGAAAAAATCCAACGGATTGCTTCTCCACAAAGATTACAAATACAAGACCTACGAAAAGATAGATTTCCGCCTGGATAATATCGACAGCGCTTTCACAAAGAAAAGAGCTTTCAAAGGAATGGACTCTATCATCTTCAAATACAATGATTCTTCAGAAATCGCTGGCAAAGCAGTTTTACCGGTTTTCATCACCGAAAGTATTTTCGAAACTTATGGAAAAAACGACCCGAAAAAAGAACGTAAAGACCTTTTGGCGACACGACTTTCCGGTCTTAAGAACAATCAAATCGTAACCAAAACTGTCCAGGGAATGTATAAGGACATCAATATTTATGATAACACGATCAATTATTTGAATATCGGTTTTGTAAGTCCTGTTTCTACAGATGGTTTTGGCGTTTTTGATTATAATATCACAGACACGATCGAGGTCAATACCGTGAGAAGTTACGAAATCAGATTCACGCCAAAAAACCCTGAAGCTCTTGCGCTGAAAGGCAGACTTTACATTTCGATGGACAAGTACAACGTGATGAAGGTGGAAATGGAAACCAACAAAAAAATCAACATCAATTTCGTTAAGAAAATTTCAACTGATTTGGAGTTTGATAATCCCGACGATTCCACATTCATCCCAACCAGAAATGAGACAACGATCAATCTCGTTACGAATGATAAGGACAAAGCAAAATCCATCATAGCCAGACGAACAGCCAACTATTCTGATTACGAATTTGATAAAGGAATTACCGACGAATTCCTGAATAAAATTGTCATCGCAGAAGACGAGATGGTCGCCAAAGACGAAAGTTACTGGCAGGCCAACAGGACCGAAGCGCTGACAGAGAGTGATCAAAACATCTATAAAATGTACGATGAACTGCAAGAAAATCCTAAGTACAAAAAAATCGTAAAAATTGTAGAAATTGGCAATTCCGGGTATTTTCACATTGGCCACGGCATCGATATTGGGAATATCTTCCAGTCTTTTGGTTATAATGACATTGAAGGTGTACGTTTAAGAGGCGGATTCAGAACCTATCACGGTAAAAATGATATGTGGAGAATTCAGGCTTATACCGCATATGGTTTCCGAGATCAGAAATGGAAATTCGGTGGAGAGGCCAAATATATGTTCAACAAGGAAAACCGATTTATGATTGGTGCCGGTTACAGAAAAGATGTGCTTCAGCTTGGTGTACAATTGACGACGGATGAAGGAATTATGACCAGGTCATTCGCTTCTTCTTCTGTCCTAAACAGTGGCGAAACAACGTCTATGAGTTCCGTGAATCAAACCAACGTTTTTACAAGCATCGAACCTTGGAAAAATTTCCAAGTCAGATTGGATGCGACAACTCAAAATATAAAATCCGCTGATTCCAATCTATTCAATATCAATTATTACAGACAAGGTGTTTTAAGAGATGATTTGAATGACACAAGATTCACCACAACATTGATATTCAGACCCGGAATCAAGTTCTCAACTTATGGTGTAGACCGTTATGAGATGACTGCGTTGGCGACCAATCCATCAATTATTTTAAAATATACAAAAGGTATGGGTGGCGTTTTCAATTCTGATTATAATTACAACAAATTACAATTTTACTACTATCAACCAGTCATTTTGGGAAATTGGGGACGTTTGTTTGCTAATGTAGAAGTTGGTAAAAACTTCGATGCCCTCCCACTCGCTTTGCAAAATGTAATGCCTGCTAACCAATCTTATGGTTTAGTGCGAGGTGTTTTTTCTTTGATGAATTATTACGAATTCGTGGCAGATTCTTATGCCGTTATGTTTTTGGAACATCACTTCAACGGAAAGATTTTATCTCAGATTCCATTAATAAAAAAACTAAAATTGCGTGAAGTTGCCTTTTTCCGTTCTGGAATTGGAAGTTTGAAACCAGAAACTATTTCCATGAATGCAGGAAATCTGAACCTTAGCGCTCCGAACAAACCTTATTACGAATATGGTTTCGGGATAGAGAATATCGGATGGGGAAACTTCAGATTGTTGAGATTGGATTTCAACTGGAGAGGAAATTACCTTAATCATAATACTTCTGCGACTTCTGAGGTTAGAAAATTTGGTGTTCAGTTTGGTTTCCAGGCGAATTTTTAGGAAATTTGTTGAATATCAGATTTGCAAAAAAAATCTGTGACAAAAATCCTCTAAATCCAGCCCAATGAATTTCAAAAAAGTCAGTCTATTTCTAAGTTTTTTAATTTTCACAAGTCTTTATTCTCAGCGAGAATTTGTATTCTTCGGTTCCTACAATTGGGACAAAGCTTCGGAAGCGGTTTATGTTTATGAACTCGATACGGAATCCGGAAAATTGACCAAAGTAACTTCATCTTCAGATGTCATAAATCCAGGCTACATCACGGTTTCCAATGATGGAAAATATGTTTACGCCTCATCCGACGCCAAAATGCCAAGCGGAACAGTAAGTGCTTTCGCTTTTGATGCGGACAAGAAATCATTGACTTTCTTGAATCAACAAAAAACTGGTGGTGAAAATCCTGTTTATGTGAATGTTGATAAAAGTGGAAAATGGCTCATTAATGCGACTTATAACATTCCAACGATTTCAGTGTTTCCACTTCTTGAAAATGGAAAAATCGATTCGATAGCGCAACATTTTACATTCACGGAAGGAAGCGGTGTTAATGCGAAAAGACAGGACAAGGCGCACACACATTCTGTTGTTTTTTCGCCAGATTATAAGACTTTGCTCGTAGCAGATTTGGGCGCTGATAAAATTCTACAATATCCATTTGATGCCACTCAGAAACAACCTTTGATAGACAGTCAAAGTACATTCATCAACACAAAACCTGGAAGCGGACCAAGACATATCACGTTCAGCAAAGACGGAAAATTGGCCTACTCGATTGAAGAATTAGCTGGAATGATTTCGGTTTACGATTTCTGGGAAAACAAGCTGAAAGAAATCCAGAGAATTGCGACGCACACAGACAAAATCAAAGAAGGATTTGAAAGTTCCGATGTTCACATTTCGCCAGACGAAAAATTCCTATACGCCAGCAACAGAGGGAAAGAAAACAATATTGCTATTTTTAAAATCAAGGAAGGTGGAACACTGGAATCTATCGGATATCAATCTGTAAAAGGGAAACATCCAAGAACTTTTGCGATAGATGAGACTGGAAAATTCATTATTGTTACGAATGTTATTTCTCAAAACGTAACGGTCTTCAAAAGAAATCTGGAAACCGGAATGTTGAAAAAAGTGGGTAAACCAATTTCTATTAAAAATGTGACTTGTGTAAAGACGAAGATGTATTAATTTGAAAACGATATTGAATAATAAAGCACTTCGACTCCGCTCAGTTTGACATCTCTAATATTAAATATTTTAAGAGTGTCAGTCTGAGCGGAGTCGAAGACTTTTTAGAGATATGATTCCATTTTTCTCAAGTTCGAACATTGACGATAATTACCTTATCTTTGCAAAAAATCGGAATTGGACGTTAGAGCAAAAAAACACCTTGGTCAGCATTTTCTTAAAGACCAGAATATCGCACGTGACATTGTAGATTCGCTTTCTTTGGAAGGTTACAAAAAAGTTTTGGAAGTGGGTCCGGGAATGGGCGTTCTTACAAAATTTCTTCTGGAAAAAGACATTGAAACCTACGTTGCGGAAATCGATAATGAGTCCATCGCTTATCTTAAAAAACATTACCCAAAATTAGAAGAACAACATTTCGTTGGCGACTTTCTGAAAACTGATATTCCAGCAGTTTTTGGTGGTGAAGAATTGGCTGTGATTGGGAATTTTCCATATAACATTTCGTCTCAGATTTTGTTTAAAATCATTGATAATTTCCAATATGTTCCAGAGATGAGCGGAATGTTCCAGAAAGAAGTTGCCGAGCGGACTTCGGGCGTTCCAAGAACAAAAGATTACGGAATTTTGTCGGTTTTGGTTCAGGCCTATTACGATGTGGAATATCTTTTCACGGTTCACGAAAATGTGTTCAATCCGCCACCAAAAGTTAAATCCGGCGTTATCCGAATGAAGCGAAATCTGAAACCTGGATTGGCAGGAAATGAAGTTCTTTTCAAACAAATCGTGAAGGCTGGATTTGGACAACGACGCAAAAAAATGAGCAATTCTTTGAAAGTTTTGGGAATTCCTGAAGCTATGAGTTCACATCGTTTTCTTGATATTCGTGCAGAGGAATTGTCGGTTGCGGATTTTATTGATTTTACGAATGAATGGAAGTCGAGTTTGGGGGTTTGAGAGTTTGAGAGTTTGAGAGTTTTATCGTAAACTGTAATTCAGACACAATGTTGTCATTCCATAGGAATCTCGACATTTAGGTTTAGATTCCTGCGAAATTACAAATATGATGTTGCAGGCAAAACTTCAATTGAATAGCAAATCCTATAGCCCCGATTGCAACGGCATCCTTTTTTGTTTTTGGTGCAAATTTTAATTTGGATGACAAAAGTTCTAAAAACAAAAAAGATATAGTTGAAAGCGGGATTAAGCTCCTGAGAATTTATTTTAAAATCCTTATTTTTGTGCTATGGAAAAAGTGGTATTGGTTAACCCGAACGATGATGTTTTGGGGCAAATGGAAAAAATGCAGGCACACGAAAATGGGCTTTTGCATCGTGCATTTTCTGTGTTTCTGTTCAATGACCAAGGCGAAATGCTTTTGCAGAAACGAGCCAACCAAAAATACCACTCGCCAAACCAATGGACGAACGCTTGTTGCTCGCATCCACGTCTGAACGAATCCTATCCGGAAGGTGCCAAGAGACGCACAAAAGAGGAATTGGGAATCGATTGTGAGCTGACGGAGAAATTCCATTTTATCTACAAGGCGGATGTTGGTGAAGGACTTTGGGAACACGAGTTAGATCACGTTTTCACGGGGAATTTTTCGGGAGAATTTGATTTGAATTTGGATGAAGTTTCTGAGATCCGCTATGTTTCTATCCAAGACCTTGAAAAGGAAATTAGTGAGAATCCTGAAAATTTTACGGAGTGGTTCAAGATCATTTGGGCGGAATATCGCAATCAGTTGAATTAAAAAAGGTTCACCACAAAAGTCACAAAAGAAACTAAATCCTTTTTTGGCTTTTTTAATCTTAAAATGAAGTAAAACTTTCGCGACTTTTGTGGTTATAAAAAGATTGCAAAAGTTAAAAGTCTTTGTTACTCTCTTTTCCTAAATCTTCTGAAACGTAAATCCGAAAAAATTACTTAACTTTATTATCAAATCTTAGAATTATGAAAGCTTTGGTAATTGGCGCAACTGGCGCAACGGGGAAAGATCTTGTGGATCAACTTTCGCACGACCCGGAATTTGAACAGATCGATATTTTCGTGCGACGCCGTTCTGATTTTCATAATGATAAAATTACTGCACACATCGTAGATTTTGACCGTCCGGAAGAATGGAAACATCTCGTAAAAGGTGATGTGGCGTTTGCCTGTCTGGGAACGACTTTGAAGTCTGCAGGAAGCAAGGATAACCAGTGGAAAATCGACTACGACTATCAATATAATTTTGCGAAAGCGGCGAAGGAAAATCAGGTGGAGGATTTTGTTTTGGTGTCTTCTTATGGCGCAAGTCCTGATTCTAAAATCTTTTATTCCAGAATGAAAGGTGAATTGGAGGAAGCCATCAAGAATCTGAAATTCGAGAAAACAACCTTCTTCAAACCTGGAATGCTGGAACGTAAAAACTCTGACAGAAGTGGCGAGGTTTTCGGGTTGAAGGCTTTGAAGTTTGTGAACAAATTAGGACTTTTCAAAAGTCAGCAACCCTTACCAACGTCTGTTCTGGCAAAAGCGATGATCAATGCTTCGAAGATCAAATCCAAGAGTTTTTCGGAGGTTAGTTTGCACAGTATTTTCAGTTTTGCTGAGAAATGTAAGTAAAAAAAACCAATCGGATTGATTAGTTTTGATTGTATTAATGCGTTCTTTCTTTCAAATATTTTTGCCATTCCCAAGTGGTCCTGAGTGCTTCTTCCAAAGTGGTCTCGGATTTCCAGCCTAATTCCTTTTCGGCTTTGTCAGCATTAGCATAAGCTACCGTGATATCACCTTCCCTCCTTGGACAGATCTGGTATGGAACGGCAACATCATTAGCCAATTCGAAAGCTTTTACCACTTCCAAAACTGATGAGCCTTTTCCTGTTCCCAAATTATAAATATCAAGCACCGTTTCTTCTTGGGAATTCAATAATTTTTTGAGGGCGGCAACGTGTGCTTTGGCCAAATCAACCACATAGATGTAATCGCGAACCGCTGTTCCATCTTCCGTTGGATAATCGTCTCCCCAAATACTCAATTTTTCTCGGATTCCTGCAGCTGTCTGAGTTACATAAGGAACCAGATTATTCGGAATCCCTGCCGGTAATTCTCCTAACAAAGCGGATGGATGCGCACCAATTGGATTGAAATATCGAAGTAAAGTGACTCTTTTCTGATAAGCTCTTGAGAAGTCTTTGAGAATATCCTCGCCCATTTGCTTGGTTTTTCCATAGGAAGATTCTGCTTCTTTGAGAGGTGTATTTTCGTCAATCGGCATTTCGTCTGCTTGCCCATAAACAGTACACGAAGAACTGAATATAAAATTGGAAATATTTCTTTTCTTGAATTCCTGAAGAACATTGACCAATGAAAACAAATTGTTCTCATAATAATCCAAAGGCTCCACCATACTCTCTCCCACTGCTTTTGAAGCCGCAAAGTTAATACAACCATCAATCTGATGAGCCTCAAAAACCTGAGTCAATAGTTCTTTTCTTCTGAGATCGAATGGATAAAAGATCGGACGTTTCCCAGTGATTTCTTCGATATTACTCAAAATGAATTTTTCTGAGTTCGAAAGATCATCAACAATAATGACTTCAAAATTATTATTGGTGAGTTCTACAACGGTGTGCGAACCGATGTAGCCGAGACCGCCTGTTACGAGTATGGACATAGTTTAACTTTATTTTTAATTTGTTCCAATATCTTCTATTTCTTGGTAGGATTGTTTAATAAATTTAAATCTAATAATTAAAAAAAACATTAATAAAGGCAGAATTATAAGTAAAAAGACAGGTATTAAAGAATTATTTATTTGTACACTTTGGTTGCGTAAGACTTTGTTTACTGATACAATAAAAAATGTTGCGCTGAAGCCCAAGTATAACAACGATAATATTCTGATAGCAAATACTGACTTTTTAATAAGTAATATTAAACCTAGCAAATTAACAGAAAATACTAGAACAGCAAATATTAAAAATCCAATACGAGGATTTGCTTCTAAGTGTTTTATTTCTCTAATCAGGCCGTAACCAAAAAATAAAAAAATAAAAGAACTAACTGATATTACTATTACATAAACAAATAGATTCTTGAAGAGTTTTTTTTCCATTATTTATCAAAAAACTCCAAAACAGAATCCGTAATATATTTCAACTGCTCTTCATCCAACTCCGTGTGCATTGGCAACGAAATCACTTCGTCCAATAATTTATCTGTGTTTACAAAATCTGCAGGATCACTTTCTTGATAATAGGCTTTCTGCTTTCTAAGCGCAACCGGATAATAGATCATCGCAGGAATTTCTTTTTCGGTAAGATATTTCTGAAGTTCGTTGCGTTTTCCGTTGGTAATTCTCAATGTATACTGATGAAAAACGTGAGTAGAATAATCTGCTCTTTTCGGCGTCAGGATATTGTCGTTTCCGGCAAAAGCTTCGTCATAATAATCGGCGGCTTTTCTTCTCGCTTCGTTGTAAGAATCAAGGTTTGGAAGTTTTTTTCTCAAAACCGCAGCCTGAATACTGTCCAATCTGGAATTAACGCCCACTTCATCGTGGTAATAACGTTCGTACATTCCGTGGTTTACAATGCCTCTCAGTCTGTGAGCGAGTTCGTCATCACTTGTGAAAATTGCACCTCCATCGCCGTAACAACCAAGATTTTTGGAAGGAAAAAACGATGTCGTCCCAATTGTTCCCATTGTTCCGGATTTCTTTTCGGTTCCGTCTGAGAAAATTAAATCAGAGCCAATTGCCTGTGCATTATCCTCGATCACATATAAATTATGTTCTTTAGCAATTTTCAGAATTTCTTCCATATTGCTACATTGTCCGAAAATATGAACCGGAATGATTGCCTTAGTTTTTGGCGTTATTGCTTTTTTGATTGCCTCAGTATCAATCGTGAAAGTATCGTAATCAACATCTACCAAAACAGATTTTAATTTAAGTAAATGAATCACTTCTACGGTTGCTGCAAAGGTAAAATCTGCTGTTATCACTTCGTCACCTTCCTGAAGATCCAACGCCATTAAAGCAATTTGAAGTGCATCTGTTCCGTTTGCACAAGGAATCACATGTTTTACATCCAAATAATTTTCCAGATCTGCCTGGAAAGATTTGACTTCCGGACCATTTATAAAAGCCGCAGAATCCATCACATTCAGAACTGCATTGTCAACTTCACTTTTTATTTTATAGTACTGGCTTTGTAAATCAACCATCTGGATTTTCTTCATAATCAAATATTTATTATTAAAAGGCTTTTAAAACCGTTGTGAATATTAGCAAAAACATTTCTTGAAACCGATTTCAAAAGCAAAAACATTATTTTGTAAATTTACATTTATTTATCAGTTTAAAAAATCAAATTCCCCGAAACGTGAGAAAAATCTTTACAATTTTATCGGTTAGCTTTTCTTTGATAGCCACAGCTCAAACCGAATTAGTTTTTGTTTTCTTCAAGGACAAACCCAACAAAGCAGCGTTTTACTCCAATCCATTATCGGAGCTGACACAGAAATCGCTGGACAGAAGAACAAATCTGGGAATCGCGCTCTCAGACCAGGATGCGCCCATTGAACAAAGTTATATTGCTAATATTCAGAATCTTGGATTTGATGTGACTGACTATTCAAAATGGCTAAATGGCGTGGCGGTAAATGCTACTTCATCTCAGATTCAAACGTTGTCCCAACAAAGTTTTGTGGATCGCGTGGAAAGTTTTGTCAAAAATCCAAACGGTGGAAAACGAAAAGAAAAAATTGAAAAATTCAAAGAATTTAATCAGGAATTTGCGGATAAAGATGGTTTAACAACTTTTAATTATGGCGGTGGACTTAATCAGGTAAATCAGGTTAATATCCGTGCGCTTCATGTGGCTGGTTTTACAGGAGCCGGGATGACGATAGCAGTGATCGACACCGGATTTCCTACTGTAAATACAGGAAATGCTTACAAAAGACTTCGTGATAACGGACAAATCAAAGGAGGTTTCAACTTCATTGATAAAAGTACAGACATCTATAATACTTCTTTAAATACGCACGGATCAATCTGTCTTGGAACAATTGGCGGATTCCTCGACAATCAATTTGTGGGAAGTGCTCCAGATGCCGATTTCTATCTTTACGCCAGCGAAGATGGCGCCAATGAAATCCCAGAAGAAGAACTTTATTGGATAGAAGCAGCAGAGGAAGCTGACAGAAAAGGCGTAGATATTATTTCTACTTCTTTGGGATATACGGAATTCGATGACAGCCGGTATGATTACACGTATGCTGATATGAACGGAACAACCTCATTCATCGCAAGAGGTGCACAAATTGCTGCCGAAAAAGGCATTTTCCTGACCGTTTCTGCAGGTAACAGCGGAGCAGCGCCTTGGCATTATTTGGGAACGCCCGGAGATAATGCGAAAGTTTTCACAATTGGTGCGGTGACAAATCAGGGTAATGTTTCAACTTTTTCTTCATACGGTCCCAACTCTGCAGGCGTCGTAAAACCTGATGGAAGCGCCAGAGGAACTGATACTTACACCGTATTTGGAAATCAGGTAACGCAAGCTTCCGGAACCTCGCTTTCCAATCCTTTGGCTGTAGGCGGTGTTGCTTGCTTGCTGCAATCATTGCCAAAAACAACATCAAGAGACGAGATCAAAAATAAACTGAGACAAAATGCATCTCTTTACCCAAACACCTCTCCACAAATGGGTTATGGTATTTTTAATTTTTACAAAACTTACCAGACTCTTGCGGTAAAAGACCTTGAAAAAACCAAGATGAAAATATATCCCAATCCAACAAAGGATGTCCTTAATATTTCATCTGACAAGCCGATAAAATCTGTTGAAATTTATGATGTTTTAGGAAGATTAATCAAAACTGAAACTAAAAACAACATCAATGTTTCACAGCTCGCTAAAGGAAATTACTTTGTGAAAGTAAAAACTGCAAATCAGGAATTGATCGAGAAATTTATTAAAGAATAAAAATCTTGTTTTAGAAAACCTAAACCTCGCTCCAAATATTTGAGCGGGGTTTTTTATTAATGAACAAAAATGATCATCAATTAAATTATTTAGCTTTTATTAATTTAAATTTGTTTCCAATTCTATTCTTAATCTGATAATGAAACAATCGCAAACAGGAGAATTCTATGGACAAACAAATAAAATCATCAATCAGGATGGTATTACTTTGACCGACACTGTTTACACGCTGGACAAAGTGGATTGGCATTATCACGAAAATGCTTATTTTACATTTATCCTTCAGGGAAATGTGATTGAAGGAAACAAAAAAGAAATTTATAACTGTTCCCCAGGCGATTTGCTATTTCACAATTGGCAGGAACCGCATTACAATATCAAACCCGAAGGTTTTACAAGAGGTTTTCATATTGAAATTGAAAAAAATTGGTTTGACCATCTGGATTTTAACGCTTCAGATTTGCAGGGAAGTATTAGTATTTCAAATCCTGATTTGAAGTTCTTATTGTATAAGATTTTCAGGGAGACCAAAACAGATGATAGTTCTACTCTACTTTCCGTTCAGACTTTGTTGCTGGAAATTTTATCAAAAATGATACGGGACAATCATTCTCAAAACCTTAAAAAACCAATTTGGGTTTCTCAAATAGATATGATTTTGAATGACCAGTTTTCAGATCAATTAAGTTTAGATTATTTATCCAAAACTTTGGACATTCATCCGGTACATCTATCCAGATATTTTTCAAAATATTTCAATTCCGGATTGGGAGAATACATCAGGAAACTGAAAATTCAAAAATCCCTACAAATGATTTCTCAGAAAAAATCAGATTTAACGACAATTGCTTTAGATTGCGGCTTTTCGGATCAAAGTCATTTCACGAGATGTTTCAAAGAAATCAATGGCATTACACCTTCACAATACAGGAAAATTCTTTTTGGTTAAGTTTTTCAGAATGTTAATTCTATTCTATTTTTAAATCAGACTTTAATGATAGTTTTGCGGTAAATATTCGAATTAATTATGAAAAAAATAATCACCGTCATCTTTATTTATTTTTTTGGTTTGATGATGCTTGCACAAACGAAAGACTTGGTAAAAACCGACGGGATCACCACCAGTCTGCATAAAGACAATACTGGAAAAGTGACTTTTATGACTGGTAATATTCCTCTCGATCAATATAAAAAAAATGATTTTCTAGAATCCTTTATAATGAAATATAAATCGGATCTAAACATCAGAGTTTTTATGGATAATTCGGTGACCAATTATCTTCATCAATTAGCACCGGATCTTTCGGCAGAGCAATTATTAGAAAAGGGAAATTTGCAGTTTGCATTTTATGTTGATGGCAAATTGATCTACAAGGAAAACATCAGTCCGGGCTGCTGGATCGGAAATGCCAATAAACTCAAAAATACTTTAACGACATTCAGACTTCCACTTACGAGTACAAAAGGAGAAAACCTCTGGGGGTTGCATCTGTGGGAAAAATTCCAACTTAATGGTGGCGAAACAGCTTTGAAAGAAGGAAAACACCAACTTAAAATTGAAATAAGACCTTATATTTTGATTGACGAAAAAGCTGGAGTCAAAGTAGGCAATTTAATAGCGCAAGGACAGGTGCAGCTTATTGTAAAAACGCCCGAAGCAACAGCTGAGCAAATCGCTATTCAAAAAATAAAACCGGAAAGTGGTTGGGAAATATCAGATTTTAAATTTAATAAAAACAAAATTGAAGCGCTTAATAAAGAAATCGCAATCTACAATCTGAAAGAAATCACAAGTGTTGTAGTCATAAAAGACGGAAAACTTTTGATCGAAGAATACTTCAACGGTGCAGATAGAAGTACTTTACACGACACTCGTTCTGCAGGAAAATCTTTTGCATCAACGTTGATGGGGATTGCCATTGATAATGGATATATCAAAAATGAAAATCAAACACTGGATCAATTTTATGACTTAAAAAAGTTTGAAAATTACAACATCAAAAAAGATCAGATTAAAATAAAAGATCTCCTCACAATGAGTTCAGCCTTCGAAGGTTCTGATGCCAACAGCAATTCGCCGGGCAATGAAGAAAATATGTATCCGACAGATAATTGGGTCAAATTCACGCTGGATCTGCCAATCGACCCATCAAAAACCAATGGTGGGAAATGGGATTATTTCACGGCAGGCACAATTGTTTTAGGCGACATTCTTGATAAAAAAGTGCCTGGTGGCTTAGAAAAATTTGCCGACGAAAAACTTTTCAGACCTTTAGAAATTAAAGATGACCAGTGGCAACACACGCCGCAAAATGTAGCAAACACTGCCGGAAGTCTGCAGATGAGATCTCTGGATTATGCAAAATATGCTCAGCTATATGTAAACAACGGAGTCTGGAACGGCAGACAAATCTTATCAAAAGAATGGATTGAGAAAACCTTTTCGCATCAAATCCAGATTCCGGAAAGAAACAATGAATTTTACAGTTATCTTTTCTGGAACAAATCATTTGAATATAAAGGAATAACCCACGAAACATATTATTGCGCAGGTAATGGCGGTAACGAATTCATCATCTTCAAAGATTTGCCGATTGTTATCATCATCACATCAAAAGCTTACAACAAACCTTACGGACATCCACAGACTGAGAGAATTGTGAGAGAATTTATTTTAGCAGCAATAATAAGATAAAAACGGCATTATCATTTTATAATTGTAACTGGATTTAAAATAGGATTTATGTAATCATATAAATTTATTGACAGTCCAATAATAAATTTATTGAATTATATTCATAAATTTTCAAATTACACTTTTTTTTAGCGTTTCCTTTTTATAGATTTGCAGAACAATTTTAATTCATGAACTACTCGCTTGAGCTAAACACACAGGAAGCAGGCTCTAACATCGTCTTCAACAACATTTTGCTGGACGCATTCAAAATCAATATCGTTGAGAGATACTCGGTAAAAGGCGGAGTCAATCACAAACTATGTGAAGTCCTTTTCAAAGTACGAACGCTGAACGATCAGATTATCAAAAAGAAAGATGGCAACATCAATATGTATTTAAAAGGTGACAATCTTATCAAATATCAAAAATTAATAAAAGTATTTTCCTCCTACCACTACAGGAAAAAACTCATCAACAGGAAAGAAGTGGAACATGATTTTGTTCATTTCATTCTGATGTTTGCGGTATTGAATTACGACCTTATCGAATCCATAAAATAAAAAAATCTCTGGTGCCTGCCAGAGATTTTTTGATCTTCTATTTTATTTTGTCATAAATCAGTTTTGTGACGACGGCTCCGAAGAGATAATAGCCAACAGTCATCAGCTTCTTCTGAGTGGTCTCCGCAACAGGTGAGTCATCAAGTCCCATATTTTTCGGGAGCATCACCGCGCCAACGCCGGCCGCCACACCCGAAACAATATTGAAACCACTTGTCGCAGTAGTAGCATAATAGATGCCGTTGCTGATGACGTCTCCCGCAAGTGTCGCGGCGTAAAGCTGATCGTGATCTGTGATTTTCATATCCACAGTATCCAGAGCTTTGTTCAGAGCTTCCTCTCCTACTTTGTTCACTTCCGGAACGTTGTCGAAGTTGTGCCTCACGATTTCGTGTAAAAGGTTCAGGGCAATTGCGCCGCCCAGACCTGCAAGTATTTTCTTGTACATATTGATTTGATTTTTGGTATTAGCCTTATTACACAAATTGAGCCACTACAAAAGATTTCCCGAAATTAAATCGCCGTGGCAAAAGCGAACAAGCCAAAAAAGATTCCGGGAGAATTAGCCACCACAATCGGCCAATCCCGCTTAGGCTTTTTCATAAAACCATAAGTCACCCACAGACTGCAGTTGATCCCTGCTACCAGCGGCTGCAGCCAGTCGCCTTTGTCGCCATTCAGGTTGTGAGAAATCTGCGGGATGTACGAGAAGTACATCGCCATTGCCGTCACCGTCGCTACCCATCCCAGGATTTGCATAAATTTTCCTTCCTCCATATCCGCTTTTTAAAGTTGAATCAAACTTTGAAATTATTGTACCAACCCGCCACTGATGATAATTTGGAAGTACTTTCTGCAAATATCATTGCTAGATAGCCTTCCTTGTCGGAATATCCTGATGAAAATTATTGGAAGTGATGTAAAGATCATAGAAATAAATATCCTGATCGATGTATTCTTTGATCGCTTTCTTCTGTGTGTTCAGATTCGGCGTCAGATGATAGAGATAATCTTTTCTTGACTTCGCTTTGTGGGCGCACGTGCAGTAGCTGTGATCATCTTTGATGTGCTCCTCAAAATCAACAATCCGTACATTAGCCTCCTCATGATCCACCGAATGGTCAAACGTTTTTTTATCCAGTGTAAACCATGGTTCACCGTGATAGAAGTAATGGTCGATAATATCAGGATGGTTGAGATCTCTCGGATTCAGTACTGTAGAAGAATAGTATCCGTTGCAAGCATCGCAATGTGCCAATTGTAATTCTAGTGCCATAGTTTTGTAATTTGATACCGTCTACCTATCAGAATTTGTGCCATCGCAAACCAATTTATGAATGATCATCGGCATTTTGAAGAATCAAAACTTGTTCTAATTTCTTTTTTCCGGTATTAGTTTATTTAAACCCAATCAGTTATATTCGAAAAAACAAACAACCAATGACACTTCGCGATTTCTACAGAATACTCAGATTCAAACTGCAAATCTTATAACCACTTTCATAATTCAACTTCCAAAATAACTGTGTCTGAAAGTTGCCGCAACCAAGCTTTGCCAGACTTTAAGCAGAAATCATCCAATTAATGAAACAACTGTCACGCTGAGCGAAGTCGAAGCGTTTCAGCATCGTAGCCAAATCATACTTTCCAGAATACGGATATCCGTAAAATAATTTGAAATATTTAGGATAAATTTGACATTATCGAAACCATATTTATTAAATAATTAGGATTTTAATACAACATAAATAAAATAATTAGGATTTGGTTATTAAATATTTATATTTACCCAAAATAAAATTGGGATTAATGAAATGAGTTTATTTCATCACGATGAAAATTTCATAAAGCTATCAAGTATAGATTAAAAAAATAAAATAATCAAATGTTAACTAAAATCAATAAACTAAAGCGTTTCGGAATTTACAAAGACTTCACTTGGGGAACAATAGACAACTTCAAGAAAAAAAACTTAGTTTATGGTTGGAATTATTCCGGCAAAACAACCTTATCAAAACTTTTTCAAGTTTTAGAATTTAAAGATAAGAACAGATATTTTAGTGGTTCAGAAATAGAAATTACTATAAGTGACGGAACAAGTACTAGAATCTTCAACCAAGATAATCTCACTTCGTTTCCATTTTATATTAAGGTTTTTAACAGTGAATATATTAAGCGAATCTTTACTTGGGATGAACCAAAATCAGGATTTAATCCAATTGCTTTTTATTTGGGTGACGAAGCAGGTGACTTGAAAGATAAAATAAAGAAACTTGAAACAATCAATGAACGTTTAACAAATCTAACAGAAACAAAGTATAAGCTAATTATTTAAAATTTTGACAACTATAATAAAGCAAACGGTCTTTTTTCACGAAAAGCAAAAGATGTAAGAGATAACTATTTACCAGGATTATTTAATCCAACTACTTTTGATAAAGGACATTTCAAGCAAATCGTAGAAGAAGTAAAATTAAACTTAGATAACTTTATTTTTAATGCGGCTGACCGTGATTTAACTAAGAAGGAAGCAATTGCTGAAAAGAAATTTGATCCACAAAATGATGAACTTACGATTGTTGAAAACTTAGCTAAACTAACCTTGTCTGTTAAAAAAATTTTAGAAGATTCTGCGCCCAAATCAATTTCATTTCCAGACCTTGAAGCAGATACAGAAATATTTGAATGGGTTCAAAAAGGAATACTACTACATAAAAATTCAAACGACTGTAAATTCTGCACTAATCCATTACCCATCAATAGAATTTCAGATTTGAATTCCTTTTACTCTAAAAAATTAAAAGAAATACAAACTTCTATTGATGAAACTCAGAAATTAATCGATGCTGAAAAGACAATAATAAACTTTAAGTTTCCAAATAAAAAAGATCTTGCAGAAATTTTTTAAGCAGAATATGAAGATGCTCTTGATGCATATCAGACACAAAAAATAGTTTATGAATCAAAACTTGAAATTCTTGCCTCTGACTTAAAAACAAAAGGTTCAAATATATTCAATACAATAGATTCGACTCCATTCGAGCTATCTTCCTTAAAAAGTAATTTTAATATAATTGAAGAAATAATCAAAAAGCATAACAAATGGCTAGAACAATTTGCCGAAAGAAAAGACAATGCAATTAAAAAAATCTTGAAACATTATGTTGCTGAATATTTAAAAACAGAAGATTACACAAACAAAGAAAAAGAGAAAGATTATGCAAACCAGACTATTCAAAAGATTAATAGCAAAATAAATTCTATTGTTCCTTTGATTAAAACCTACACTGAACAGTTAAGTAGCACAGCCAAAGGGCAAGGTGAACTAAATGATATTTTAGAAATCCTATTACACAGAGACGATATAAAAATTGAGATTAAAGATGAGAAATTTAGACTTGAAAGGTTAGGTCATCCAGCTGAACATTTAAGCGAAGGTGAAAAATCTGCGATTGCATTTGCTTACTTTTTAACGGAATTGAAAGCTCTTAAAGATGATGACCCCCCAAAACTTCCAAAAACAATAATTTTCCTTGACGATCCAATTTCAAGTCTTGACAGTAACCACATTTTTCAAGTAAGGTCGCTATTAAAGGATTTTTTCAAAACAGAAGATTTCGCCCAACTCTTTATTTCGACACATAATTTTGAGTTTTTCTCAATTATGTATGACTCAGGGATATTTGGCAAAATCAGAAGTGAGACAAGGGAAGATAAGAGACCTTTATACTTTATAAAAAGACATAAAAGTGGTAATGCAACAATTGAAAAAATGCCCAAATCTTTTAGTAATTATAAGTCTGAATATGTTGGTTTATTCCATATTTTAAAAGACTTTAATGAAAGTGCTGATAAGGATAGTTTTGCCTACTTACTTTTACTTCCAAATGCATTGAGACGGTTTGTAGAACTTTACACCTTGACAAAATATCCAGCCAATAATGATAGTAGTGTTGACCACCGAGTGGATCTAATATTTAAATCTAATGACAAACCACATCATAACATTAAACTACTAAATTGGTTTTCACATCAAAATCAGATAGAAAAATTGCAACAACACGATGAAAAGTTGATTCAAATAAAAGATGCAATACATGACTTGATTGAATATTTAAAGATTGAAGACGAACTACACTGGAAAGGACTTAATGGATTATAACCCAATAGCGCAAAACTGCACTCCGAACTTACCCCACCCACAAAAGCCCTCGCTCCCAACGAGGGTTTAGTATTTTATTTAACATAATATCTTTTCCACAAAAAAATTTATCGAACAATCATTTGTATTCAATATTAATTTTATATTTGTGATAAGAACACACAAAAATAAAAATGATGATCACAACAATTTATCCTTCAGCCTACGCAATAATCTTTGCCGGTTTCACAATTTTCTCTTTACAACAAATTACAACTACGCCAATACAAAAAACCATTACGAAGTAGCGGACAAGCATCCCGACGGGGCTTTCAACCGTTTAGTTGAAATTTTCAACTGCTTAGTTGTACCATATAAGCATTCAGTCGGGACAATCAAGAACTTAGTTACGGTAATCAACCATTTAGTTGAGGTGATCAAGTACTTAGTTGAGCCGTTCAACCACTTAGTTGAGACAATCAAGTACAATTTATTACTAATCAATACTTTACAATTCTTTCTAAAAAGCTATTATTAAAAGAAATAATAATTACTATAAACAATTTTCAATTCAATTTTATTAACTCAAAAACCAAATTTATTATGAAAAAAGACCCAGTAAAAAGAGATTTCATTTTGACAGATGGTGTACTTAAACAAAAAGCTGATGAGATGATCGATTTGATAGACAGAGACATCACCGAGTTTACAGACCGAGGCTACACTGCCGCTAAGAAAACGGAATTCACGACCGCCCGAAATGTGGTAGATAATTTCACAAGCGACGAGCAGATGGAAGCCATCAAAATGGCACTCACTGAACAAAAAGATGGCGCAAGAAGTGTCCTCGAAAAGTCTATGCGCAGCATCTTCAAAGCGGCAGAGAATGTTTACGGACAGTTCAGTGCCAAGTATAAGGAATTTGGTAATGCGATGATCAGCCAGCAAAGCGATTAGGAACTGGTGCGCACCGGCAAAGCAATGAGCACAACAGCGACTAAGTATCTTACTGCTCTGGCTACAGAAGGCGTGACTGCTGCAAAAATTACCACACTCAATACCCAACGTGATGCCTTGGATGTAGCAATCGACGCCCAAGCCAAAGGCATCTCCGACCGCGACGTTGCGACGGAAGACCGCATAGAAGCACTGAACAATCTCTACAGACTGCTCACCAATACGCTGGCACCGGACAAGATATCTTCTACGAAACCGACGAAGCCAAGTACAACGATTACATCATCTACAACACACCGGATGGGTTACCAGACGACACGCCTACACCAACACCGCCATTGTAATTTATAAAACAAAAACCTCTCAATCACTTGAGAGGTTTTCTTTACACTAAAATCTTTTACAAATTTGTATGTATATTTAATACTATAATAGTGTTTTAGATATTGTTTAATTTGGATTTAAAAAAATGAAGAAATGTTCATATTGTGGAAATAACGGTAAAATGACTAAGGAACATATTTGGCCAAAATGCATAATTACAAGAGCACCCGAATTAAATAACAATTATTTGGCAAGTCAGAATAAAATGGTTTTAGGTGAATTAGTAATTTCTGATGTTTGCGGAGAATGTAATGGTAAAAAATTATCAAAATTGGACAATTATATTTGTTCACTGTACGACAAGTATTTCAAAACATATAAAGAGGAAAAAAAAGCTTTTGAATTTAAGTATGACTATGATTTACTACTTCGTAGCCTATTGAAAATAACATACAATTCTTCAAGAACTATTAAAAAAAATAACAATTATTTTGAAAAATATAAGGAATACATATTAGATGGAGGGAAAATAAGAGAAGATATTCTAATAAAACTTGACATTGTAACTCCAGGAATATTAAATGGACAAAAGATTTATCCAAAATCTACTCGTTGTGGATTTTCTGATTTAGGTTTGCGGTCAAATAATTTTAGTATCAGAATGGTCGCATTAAATTCATACTATTTTCATATAATATTTTCAAATAATGACGAAGTAGAAACCTCTTTATTGCCAGAACTTAAAAATATTATAGATAGCATTCCAGGTTCAATTATTGATCCCTATAAATCTATAAGTTGGATTAGTAATTTCTCTACTGAAGATGCTATTTCTATTCATCAGGGATTAGCTGATAAGTTAAGAGAAATTGAAAAATAATTATAGAGTTCTGACAAAATTAATCAAAAAACTCTCAATCACTTGAGAGGTTTCATTTATACCAGAATCAAAACTTGATTCTTTTTACTTTTATCTTGTATATTCCTATGCGGAATTTCTACTCGCATTAATATTCCCAAATAAAGAACGCATCACCAGTTTCTCATAACTCTCCCTGTTCCCTTCCCCTTTCTGAATCTTAATCAAAGCATACTGCTGGATACTCAATAGCGGAAGCACAATCTTCTCACGGATCTTTACAGACTTACGGTTCAACGGCTCCTCCTGCATTAGGATATTGTAGCCTGTCAGCTCCAGCATCATCTCTTTGGACAAAGAAAACTCAGCAAAAAGAATATTCCAGAACTCCCCAAACTTAGGATTGTTTCTCATATAATAAGTCAGCGGAAAATAAGTCTTATTCATACTCATCATCGAATTCAGCACCAGTGTTTTAAAGAAATCCGAACCTTTATACAATTCTTTGATCTCCTCAAATCTTCCAGCATCCATTAAAGTTTTAAGCGCAAACCCAAATCCAAAGAACCCAGGAACATTCTGCTTCAACTGCGCCCAGGATCCCACAAACGGAATCGCTCTTAAGTCTTCAAACTTAAGTTCTGCTCCTGCTCCACGTTTGCTTGGTCGGCTGCCGATATTCGTTCTTCCGTAATATTCCAGCGTACTCATCTCCTGCAGATAAGGCACAAACATCGGGTGCGCCTTCAGGTCAGAATATTTCTGATAACTGATATCCGCCAATTCCGAGATTAATGATCTTTCCTTTTCATTAAGATCCTTCTTCGTACTCTTGAAAACATCATTCTCGATCCCCGCCGTCAGCAGCTGTTCAAAGTTAAACTTCGCCTGATCCTTATTCCCGAACACACTCGTAATCGTCTGCCCTTGGATCGTCAACTCAATTTGGTTATTCGCAATGGTTTTCCCTTGAGAAGCGTAGAAATCGTGGGTTTTCCCGCCACCTCTAGCAGGCGGTCCGCCTCTGCCATCGAAGAACACGACTTTAACATCGTTATCTTCAGAGATTTTAGTAAGCTTTTCTTTTGAAGTATAGATCTGCCAGTTCGCTTTCAGGTAGCCGCCATCTTTGGTACCATCGGAGAAACCTAGCATGATGATCTGCTTATTATTTCTTCTTGCCAAATGTTTTTTATAAACCGGATGATCGTACAAAGTTTTCATTACACTTTCGGATTTATCCAATCCCTCCATCGTTTCAAACAACGGCACAATATCAATATGGATATCTTCGTCTGAATAGCCGCAAAGCTTCATCATCACATAGACGTTCATCACATCCTTCACTTCATCAGAATTGGAAATGATGTAACGGTGCATTCCTCGTTCGCCATTATTCTCCTGAATGGTTTTGATGTTGTAAACACTTTTCAAAGTCTCGCACGTCATCTCGTCATCAAAATCCTGAGGATTCAGAACCGCTCCGGAATTTAGTAGAAGATCAATCTTCTCATCATCCGTTTTGGAATCTACATCTTCATTAATGACTTTTTTAAAGATATCATCAATTACATTCTGATGAACCCTGCTGTCCTGACGGATATCCAAAGTCGCAAAGTGTGTCCCGAAAATCTTCACACGATCTCTGAAATCATCCAGAACATGGAAGAAAAGTCCGTTGTGTTCTTCTTTAAGAATCTTCTCCGCTTTATCCAGTTCAGCAATGATTTCCTGTGCAGAAATCCTCACATCCTCCTGGAAAATTGAATCATAAATCCTTTTACTGACAGCTTTCAAAACATCAGAAACACCACGGAAACTCAAGCGTCTTCTCACTATTTTCAGATGTCCGTAGTAATCTTTCAGGATTGATATTCTCAGTTCCTCAGCCACTTTCATCGTAATATCAGCCGTCACGAATGGATTTCCATCACGATCACCACCCGGCCAGAATCCCAACTGAATAATATCCGGACTCGGCGTATAATTGGAAGTTCCGAAAACCTGTTTTACCTTTCTGTAAAGCTCTCCGATACTTTGATAATAGACATATCTCAGGTAATAAATAATACTCAATGCTTCATCAAGCGGCGTTGGTTTTTCTTTATTAACAAAAGGTGTTTTGCCCAGCTGCTGAAGCAAAGTATCAATCTGCGTCACAGAATCGTTGATGATGGCATCACGCAAATCGTGGATAATTCTCTGAACGGCATTCGGATAAAACTGCGTCGGGTGCGCTGTGAAAACAATCTTGATCGCAAAATCGTCCATTTTCTTTCTGATAGCCGAAAGATGATGATCCTGATTGGCTCTGTCATACATATTCATCACAGTCCCTGAATCTGTCTCGGAATGCAATTGCTGGAACGCCGCATCCTCAATACTGTCGAACAATACAACCTGCCTTTCTATATATTGAATGATTTTGAAAAGTAGTTCCAGTTTCTGATCTTCAGTTTCCAGTTCGGTATGTTTCTGGAAAAACTCTTCCACAATTTCTTCCGGAGATTTCCCGACGTTGTAACCTTCTTTGCTTTCTTCGGCAAGGAATGGCAGTAACATCCCGATATTTGTCATTTTATCATACGGCAAACTCATAAAGAGTGAATTGTAGATTTGAAATTTATTCTCTACAATCTGCCGGAATTTTTCAATTTTCTGATCGTTTAGCATTTAACAAAAATAAAAGATAAATTGTAAAATCTATAGTCTGAAATGTTATTTTTATCTTAATATCTTGCATTAATAAAAACTAATTCCAGGCATTACGGACAGATTAACGAGAATCAGGCATTTTCCAAAACTTCAATGATTTCTGCACCGTATTTTTCAATTTTAGTTTTTCCTATGCCATTCACCTGTTCCAAATCTTCCAAGTTGCTGGGTTTGTTTTTGGCAATAGTCATCAAATGTGCATTATGAAAAATAATGTAAGATGGCAGCTGCGATTCCTTAGCCTTTTCTGATCTCCAGTCTTTCAATTTGTTATAAATGATGACTTCCTCCTCAGTAAGCTCTTCTTCGGAGACAGAGGTGGCTTTATTAGAGTGCTCTTTTGCTTTCTTTTCCTGATATGAAACCAAGACAGACCAGTAATTCGTTTCATCTTCAATCAATTGTGAATTTGTATGCAACACTTCAAATTTTGCCAGAAAATCATTTATCAAAAATTGATCTTCTTCCAGAAACTCTTCTGAAATCCTGATTTTAAAAATTTTAATTTTCATAATCGTATTATTTAAAATGAAAAAACCTTGTCAGGTTTGTAAAGTCTGACAAGGTTACTGATGTAAATTATTTGGATCCCAAAAGCACTAGTTCTTCCACTCGGATTTCCGTAATCATTCTTTTCACGCCGTCTTTGTCATCATAAGATCTGTAAGTCAGCTTGCCTTCAACGGCGATTTCTTTACCTTTCGGCATATACTTTTCCATAACTTCCGCCGTTTTTCCGTACGCTACCAAATTGTGCCATTGCGTCTCTTCCACTTTCTCGCCATTGGCTTTGGTGTAGTAATCGTGTGTTGCGATGGATACAGTTGCCTGTTTGTTTCCATTTTCGAAATTGAATATTTCAACTTCCTTTCCTGTGTGACCAATCAATGTCACTTTGTTTCTTAAAGACATAGCATTAAATTTTTTATTATTAAACTTTTAAAATCGGAACGTTCAAATTGTCTGTTTCCCGATTTCCTTGCTGCAAATTTTCAACAAAAACAAAATCCGAATCGGTAGAAAAGTATTTATATCCGTTTGTAATCGTTTGTAAATGAAATGATTTTTATAATTTTAAAAAAAACTTAAAATCAAATGATCGTATGAAAATAATCCTCAAAACATTGATTTGGCTCGCAATTGCAATCTTCTCGATTGTTTTGATTGGTGTCATAGCCTTTAATATTTCTTCTCATTTCAATAGAAAACGGGCTGAAAGCGACGTAATAAAATATTCTAAAATTTGTGACAGTGTAAAAATCATTACCGAGCAGCCCGAAATTGGCTTTACAGGATTTGATGAAAAAGATATTAGTTCTTTAAAATTTGAATTAAAACGAAATGGCGAAGTAAATAAAGACACCATTATCGAAAACCAATTTTCATATATCTCAGATGATAAAACTTACAAAAAGATTAAAATTCCTTTCCCTCAATTTTTGAAAACAGATACAATTGTTGTCACAATAAAAAATAATCTGAAGTTCTATATCTCTGGCTATCATCATTATGCAGGTTTGCATTACGGAATGATGGGTTATGTTGGTGGATACGATTGTGGTTTAGGAGAAAATGTCAACATCAATAAAAGTGAAACAAACGGCGTAATTACTAAAGAAATCGCCTGGCTTGAAAACGAGAAAAACAATAGAATAAAAACGCTTTCTCCGAGTGACGAAGAATTCCAGAAAATTTCTGAAAAATCTAAGGTCAATAAGAAAAAAGCGGAAGAAATATTCACGAAAAACAGAAAGAATAAACAACGGATTTCCCAGCTTTTCTCTGGAATGCATCTTGAAAAAACAGGTAATTTTTATATTTTCGGGGAAGAAAGAGAAGATAAGAATGGTAAAAAAGATGTCATAAAAATCAATGCAGAAACCGGCGAATTCCAAAGATTTGAAAATTATCCATTTAATTAAAATTCATTTTTATGAAACTAATCATAAGCTTTCTGGCACTCGGAGTTTTAAACTTCGCGCAGACTTCTCAAAAGAAAAAAATCGGAGAAGAGATCGAAGGCTATTTTTTGGGAAGCGGAAAAGCAATTGTTGCAACTGCAATTAAACCTAAAGAAGAAAGGGGAAATCCAATTGAAAACGGAACGCCTGCCGAATATGAAATCCGGTTTTCTGACAAAAAATTAAAACCTATAAAAATAGGCTGCTGCGAAATGACTCTCATCAATGAAAGTGATCTTGATAATAACGGTGCTGATGATCTGTCATTTTTTCAGGCTCCGATGAACGGTTGTACTTATTTTATGACAACGTATTCCTTTATTAATGGAAACTGGAAAAAGATTGTCGATACATTTTTGATTCCAACAGGTTGTGAGAGTATTAATCTTAATGATTTACAGAAAATGATTTTCGGGGAGAATAAAAATATTTATTATTTAGAGAAGGATATGAGTGATGAGAATGGAAGATTAATAAAGAAAAAAGCTAGTAAATAACTTAAAATTTCAAAGCACAATTATGAAAAAACACATATCAATTTCAGGCATTATTTCACTACTAATTACTTTGAGTTGCGAAAATCCTAAAAAAGAATCTGTCAGCACAAATGATGACACTATTGCCGTAAAGCCAAATCCTACTGAAAAAACTATTTCCACCACCGAAATTAAAAATGAACCATATGATTTTGTACCAAAAGCTTATGTGGTTTTTGATAAGATTTTTGGCGATCTCAACAAAGATGGTGTTGAGGATTGTTTTTTGATCATCAAAGGAACCGACAAAAGTAAGTTTGTAAATGATGAATATCAAGGTGTTTTGGATAGAAACAGACGTGGCATTATCGTTTTATTCAACAAAAACGGCCACTACGAACTGGCGACCAAAAACTATGATTGCTTCTCTTCCGAACAAGAAGAAGGCGGCGTTTATTACGCTCCGGAATTAGGTTTTGAAATCAAAAAAGGAAATCTCTACATCAATTATGCACACGGCAGATATGGCTATTGGGAATATACTTTCCGATATCAAAATTCGGATTTGGAATTGATTGGCTGTGACTCAAGCGAAAATACAGGTCCAATAATAAACTCCGAAACAAGCATTAATTATTTGACGAGAACGAAAATCGTTAATGTAAACACAAATGATAATGCAGAAAGCGGAGAAGAAGTTTTCAAGAAAACTGTGAGTAAAATCAGTAGAACCAGGTTGATAAAATTGTCGGAAATCAAAGATTTTGATGAGCTTTTAAGTGATGAAGATTAATTAAAAATAAAAAAAACACAAATGGAAACACAAACCTGCCCGGAATGCGGCGACAAAATCATCGGAAGATCTGACAAGAAATTCTGCTCCGACGCCTGCCGAAACGCCTTCAACAACAAGCAAAATAAAAACTCAACCAACTATATGCGGAATGTGAACAACAGGCTCCGCAAAAACTATCGCATCCTTTCCGAACATAATTTTGAAGGAAAAACAAAAGTCAATCGTCTTAAATTACAGAACGCCGGTTTTGATTTTGATCACATCACGCAGATTGTGACTTACAAAAACGGCTCGCAGTACTTTTTCGTTTATGATCAGGGCTACAAAATCCTCGACAGCGACTGGGTATTAATTGTAAAAAAGACCGATTAAACTATGATTCTTACCATTCTGATTCTCTTGGCAGCTATTACTGTTTATCTTTACAATCTTCCCGTTTTCGGCGGCGAATTCTCCGGAAAAAGACTGGTCAGGATGAAGCAATCTCCAAACTACAAAAACGGAACATTTCAAAACCTGAGTTTCACGCCATCATTGGCAGAAGGTTTCACGATGCGAAAAGTTCTCTGGGCTTTCCTGACCGACAAAACTGAAAACAAGATTCCGAAAATACAATTGCCAACTCAAAAAATCAATCTGAAGGAACAGCCGATTACGGATAATTTTTTGGTTTGGATGGGACATTCATCTTATTATTTTCAGATCGATGGGAAAAGATTTTTGGTAGATCCGGTTTTCAGTGGAAACGCATCTCCGATTCCCGGGACAACGAGAGCGTTCGCAGGAACGGATATCTACGTGCCAGAAGATTTTCCGGAAATTGATTTTCTGATCATTTCGCACGATCATTATGACCACTTGGATTTTAAAACGGTTAAAAGTCTGAGGCCAAAAATCAGTCAAGTCATTTGTGGGTTGGGTGTAGGTTCTCATTTCGAAAAATGGGGTTTTGATGAGGACAAAATCACAGAGCTGGATTGGTATGAAGACGAAATCATATCGCAAGGATTTAAAATTACTTCTACTCCAGCGCGGCATTTTTCCGGTCGAAGATTTAAAAGAAACAACACACTTTGGTCCTCGTATGTTTTGGAAACTCCGACTAAGAAAATTTTTCTGGGCGGCGACAGCGGTTATGATTTTCATTTTAAAGAAATTGGAGAAAAATTTGGTCCCTTTGACTGGGCAATTCTGGAAAACGGACAATACAACGAAAAGTGGCGCTACATCCATACATTACCTGATGAGTTCATAAAAGTTGCAGAAGAACTTAATGTAAAAAATGTTTTGCCGGTACATTCGGGGAAATTTGCTTTGGCTCAACATACTTGGGATGAGCCTTTGCAGAAAGTCTTTGAAAACAGCAGAGGAAAAAAATTTAAAATTTCAACACCAATCATCGGTTCAAAACTGAATCTGGATGATGATTCACAGACATTTACAGAATGGTGGAAATCATAAAAGTTATTAATCACAATTAATATTATTTAAAATACATTTGTAAATCAAACCTGACAAGAATTAAAAAACATTGTATGCAAGAATTACACGAGCTGGAACTTACATTACTGGAAAGCCTGACTGCAAAATACCCACAATTCAAATCTCATCTTCCATTTCTGAAAGTTGTCGAAAGAAAATTGACTGCAGCAGGATTGGATGTTAACCTTGAATATGTTGATTTTAATGGTGAATTTGATGAAACAAACGCGCTGTTCAGCAATGGTGAGAATATTCAGATTAAAGGGCTGAAAGAAGGTCTCAGCTATGTCATCGATATTACAATGGGACAAATAACATCAATTGAATTTTCAACTTATAATGAGAAATGGGATGGAAAGTTTACCGATTTTAAAATCCTCGACAAGGAATAATCATTAGTAAAAATTTTAAAACAAAAAAGGATGAGCAAACTACTCATCCTTTTTTTATTCTTAATACCAAAGATTATTTGGCAGCTGTTACCACTGTACTTTTCAGCCAGTTGCTGTGGAATTTGCAATCCTTGTATTTGTTATCTACAGAGATGAAGATTGATGGTATCTTATTATTAACCCATTTCTCAACAATTTCATTCTTCTTTTTGTTAAGTGCCATTTCCTTGATTCTTTCATAGTCGGTAGCAAGATCCAATTGGTGTGCATCGATGATATCATTCACCTGGATGATGCTCATCATCTTTCTCTTCTGCTGATCTTCCTGCTGGAAAGGTTCTGTGATGTCATTTTTCTTAAGACCTGCGATCTGATAAGAAATTGTCGGATCAAGACCCAATTTTTCTAGTTTATCCGATCCATCCTGATTATTGGTCATAATTCCTGCAGAAAACTTGTTGCTTTTGTCATCAGAGAATTTGTAGGCCGCATCTTTAAAGGTCATTTTCTTGTCCATAATCAACGTTCTGATGCTGTCCAATTCCTTTCTTGTTGCGGCAATCTCTTCAGCATTCGGAGTACTTTTGATCAGGACATGTCTTGCATCATATTTCTTTCCGTTTCTTTTCACAAGCTGAATCAAGTGATATCCAAACTCTGACTCTACAGGATCGGACATTTCGCCTTCCTGAAGGTTAAGCGCCGCTGCTTCAAATGGCTTTACCATCTGCCCCATATTGATATTTTTGTAAATACCGCCAAGTGCTGCAGAACCTTCATCTTCGGAGTAGATTCTGGCCTGGCTTTCGAAGCTTTCACCTTTTTTGATGTCGTCTTTTATCTTATTGAGTTTAGCAACAATCTCCTGTTTGTGAGCAGCAGAAATTTTTGGAAACATACTGATTTTTGACAGTGCAACTTCATCCTTTACGTTTGGTAACTGGAATTTGAACTGGTTGTAAAAATCCGTCACTTCATTTGGTGTAACATCTGCTTTCTCAGTGATTCTGCCATATTTTGCCTGCCCGTAATAGTTGTCTGCATCAATTTTCTCGATTGCGGTTTTCATCTCGTAAGAAGTACGGAATTTGTAAGCTGCCAACATCGCTTTCTCATCTGGAAACTGCGAAAGAATCTGAGTATATTTTGTACCTGCCATTTCTTTGATAGCCGCAGATCTGTTTTCTACCAATGTATCCTTTTTTGCTTCGTAGATGAGCAATTTGTTGTTCAGGATACTCTCCATAAAATCACATTTATCTCCCACATTTGCGCCTTGCTGTTTTGCATAGTTCGCTTGATCCTCTATGTCAGACTCCAGTACAATCTCATCGCCAATCACGGCTGCAATCCCATCTATGAGCTGACCTTTTTTTATTTGAGCAGATAAGTTTGTATTAAATAAACAAAGCATTACTGACAATAAAAAAAGACATTTCGTGTATTTCAACATTATTTATATTTATTAAGCTGCAAAATTAAGATTATCAACCAATTCTGCTTCATTTTTTGTTATAATTATTTCTTAAAATTTTTATTCAGTTCTGCCATAAAAGCGGGCTGAATTTCAACTTTGGTTTTAGCACGCTGCTCGGCAATTGTTTTCTGAAGCAGTTTCTCAGTTACTCCATCTGTCATATCTTCCTGAGCTTCCGCCTGTGTCATCTGCTGTTCCGGCAAAAGTCCATCGATGGAAACAACCACATCTCTGTTGGAAATCTTAGTCGTAAACGTTCCTTTTTTGAAAGGCACATTGTTTTTCTTGAAAATATCAGACGATTCCTGAATCTTGCCTTCTTCAAAATGAACCAAAACCTGGTTTTTATCGTTAACCTGATTTTTATATTTGGTTTTCAGAGCTTCCCATTTCTTCGGATCTTTCATTTCTTTTTCAATTTCCTTCAGAAGTTTGGGATCGGAAATGACAGCTGCTCTGGATTCTGCTCTTTTTTCCCAGACAAATTTCGACTTGTTCTCGTTGTAATAATCGGTGTAAAGTTTCGGATTATTTTTCACTTCGTCTTTCAGATATTCGGAAAAGATGTATTCGGAATACAGATTTTTTTTGACATCGTCAATTTCTGGTTTTACATCCGGAAGATTCGGGAAATTCTTAGCATAAACGCCAACCATATACTGCTGCGCCTGATAATTGACAAGCTCGGACCATTGATTTGTTGGGATCTGTTCTAAGTTTTTGTATTGCGCATCAATCGCTTTTTTGAAATCCTCGTAGTTCACGCTGTTTTTCCCGTAAGAGAAAAGCACAGCTTTAGGATTTTTTGGATTTAGGTAAGCCTGATAAGACTTTTTAATTTCCAAAAACTCTGGCGTTTCTGTAAATTTATCCTGCGTTTTCAGCCAATCGATTAATTTTGAAGTCACTTCTTCACCATAACTGGTTGCCAGCATTTCTTTCTGAAAAAAGCTTCTGTTGGCGTCTGTAAGAACGTAAGGCTCAATATTATAAATATTAAAAATAAAATATTTATCTCCAAAAAGGATTGGTGTTTTTGTATAGAAATCTTTCGACTGACCTTTCAAAGCATTGTAAACATCATCCGGCAAGATAGGTGAACCCATCACAGCGCCACCTGAATTTTTCTCATCTTCTGTGGCTCCAAATTCCTTCACCACAGCCTGGAATTTTTTTCCTGATTCTAATTCCTTGTAGATTTTTGTTTTGTTAGCTTCATAATTCGCATCATTTGGAATTGTCAAAACACCAAAAATCATATAACCTAAGCTTGGTCTTGTTGCGACAACTTTTGCAAAACCTACAACATTTGGTTTGTCGATGAATGTGGTGTAAGAATTAACCGGTGCATTTTTTACCTGCTGATACAGTTCGTAATCCAACATTCCGGGCTTGACATAAAATGCTTTGGAAGCCTCCGGATTTGCATTCTTTGCAAGAAAATCTTCCATCTTCATTTTTCCTGCTTTTACCTGATTATAAAGTGCCTTGTAATCGGTTTTATCGTCAGCCTTCTTTTCTTTGATGAAAAGGAGAACCTGCGTTTCCGTTTTGCTGGAGTTTACAAAATCCTGAAGCAAAGGATCGATAATCGGTTTTGGATAGAACTTCTGCTCTCTCAGCTCCGTCATTTTCTGATTGACAGAATTCACGAAGAAATTAAGCGTATCTGCTTTTTTCTCTTTTGCCAACTGCTGCAACAAAAGGAATTCTACCGTCGAATTGACGGATTTATCCGGTCCGTTGTTTTCCAGACCATATTTATTTTCTTTGATATAATCTTTTACAGAGATGCTGTCTTTGCCAACGATCAAATATTGTGAAAAAGCCGTTTGAGACACGAATGCCAAAACTGCAGGAAACAAAATTTTCTTCATTTGAAATATTTAATAACACCCTTTTGAGTGATAAATTTGTGTAAGGTTAAATTTTAGATGACAGATTCGAATGCTGTCAATTCTTTGAACTGATTGATTCTGTCGCTCAATTCTTCTTTCGTAACATTTTCAATTCTTTCTGTCCCAAATTTCTCAACCGTGAAAGAAGCCATTGCACTTCCAACGATGATTGCGGTTTTCATACTTTCAAAACTGAAATCTTCTTTCTTGGTAAGATAAGATGCAAATCCGCCTGCGAAAGTATCTCCAGCACCAGTTGGATCAAAAACTTCTTCCAAAGGCAACGCAGGAATTGCAAAGATTTTTCCGTCGTGGAAAAGCAATGCGCCGTGTTCTCCTTTTTTGATGATCACATATTTCGGTCCCAAGGTGTGGATTTTTTTAGCAGCTTTCACCAAAGAATATTCTCCGGAAAGTTGTCTTGCTTCCTCATCATTAATTGTAATAACATCAGTTTTTGCAATCACTTTCATCAAATTGTCCCAAGCGATGTCCATCCAGAAATTCATCGTGTCCAGGATGACCAATTTTGGCTGTGTTTTCATCTTTTCTAAAACTGAAAGCTGAACTACAGGGTCAAGATTTCCCAGCAAAAGAACTTCTGCTTCCGAAGAATGCTCAGGAACTTTTGGGTCGAAATCTGCCAAAACGTTAAGTTCTGTCACCAAAGTATCTCTGGAGTTCAGATCGTTGTGGTATTTTCCGCTCCAGAAGAATGTTTTCCCGTCTTTCACCATTTCCACACCGTCTACATTGATATTTTTCGAAGTCATCATATCCAGATATTCCTGTGGGAAATCGCCGCCAATCACGGAAACCAAACTTACGTTTGTATCTAAAGCTGCTGCTGCAAGTCCGATATATGTGGCTGCACCACCAAGAATTTTATCTGTTTTTCCAAAAGGCGTTTCGATGGCATCAAATGCTACAGTTCCTACTGCTAGTAATTTCATATGTTAAGTTTTTTTGTCCGATGTCCGATGATGGATGTCGGAAGTATTTTATATTATGTTATTTTTTTTGTTTCGAATTGAAAGTCTTCCAGCTTCTTACTTACTTTTTCCATTCAAAAGAATCTATCAAGTGCAAAAGGTCTTTTTTAATATAATCTACCGCCGGTGCCAAAGAATCGGGACGCGGACGGGAATTGAAATACAAATTTCCGGTTACAAAATGTCTCGTGCTGTCTGTCACATAAAACTGAATGTTGGAAGCAGTTTGACCTTTAAGCTCGTAGAAATTTCCATAAACATGTTTTTCAGGATACGCAAAAGATTTAGTATCAATCGAGCTTGCTTTGATGGTATGTTCGTAAACCATTTTCTCAACTTCCTTGACGTGAAGCGGAAAATCACTTTTGATTGGAAAATAAGTGATGAAGACATTTGCTTTCATCCCAGGATAAGAGAGATTGTACCAGCAGGCTTGTTTTGCATCTTTGATCTTTGCAAAATCCGAATAATCAAAAGAGTAATTGCACGGTGCAGAAAAGCTCAGATATTTCGGGGCAGGATATTCCAAACGCAGATCGCCTTTCGGTTTTGGAACCGGTTCTTTGCCACAGGAGAAAAGTGATAAGCCGATAAAAACTCTGATCAGATTTTTAAACATTCGGCAAAAATAACAATTAGAATTGATACAAAGAATTTTGAATACTTAATTTTTGTTAAGAATAATTGATTTACAGAGAAATACTTTAGATAATGATTGGAAAGTTAATGTTTTTTTCGAATAATTCGGTAAATTTTGCAGATTGTTTTAATTGTAAAAGTCTTCGACTCCGCTCAGACTGACACGTTTGACAATTTGGAAATTCGTTATTAGAGTTGTCGCACTCACAGTTGAATTCTCTCGCAGATTTGTAAAATTTTGCGGATCGTTTTAATTGTAAAAGTCTTCGACTCCGCTCAGACTGACGTGTTTGACAATTGGAAATTGGTAATTAGCTGTCACACTGAGCGGAGTCGAAGTGTTTTTTATAAGAACAACAAAACCTTCAAATCTTGTAGAAAATTTTGAATGATGCAGAATCTGCAGCCCGACTTGAACGGAAATCCTTTTTTGTGGCTGATAAAGCGAAGGCAAAAAGATTGGGAGTGGAAGGCGGAAAAGCTGCCCAAATATTATTAATTTGTTTTAAAATAAGTTAAAATTGAAGATTAATCTGATGAAAATAAAATATTTGTAACCTTTTTCGGTTTCTGATCGTATAATATAATGCAACCTAAAGAATGAGGTTTTTATATGAGACAATTAAAAATTACAAAACAGGTTACCAACAGGGAAACCGCATCACTAGACAAGTATCTGCAAGAAATCGGAAAAGTGGAATTGATCACGGCCGATGAAGAGGTAGATTTAGCACAAAGAATCCGCGCCGGCGACAGAGCTGCGTTGGAGAAATTGATCAAAGCTAACTTACGTTTCGTGGTTTCCGTTTCCAAGCAGTATCAGAATCAGGGACTTTCGCTTCCCGATCTGATCAACGAAGGAAATCTTGGTCTAATGAAAGCGGCGAAAAGATATGATGAGACGAGAGGTTTCAAATTTATCTCCTACGCTGTGTGGTGGATTCGTCAGTCGATTTTGCAGGCTTTGGCCGAGCAGTCGAGAATTGTGAGATTGCCATTGAATAAGATTGGTTCTATCAACAAGATCAACAAAGCTTATGCCCACCTGGAGCAAGAGAACGAAAGACCACCTTCTCCGGAAGAATTGGCAGAAGTTCTTGATATGAGCGAGGAAGACATCAAGGAATCTATGAAAAACAGTGGACGTCACCTATCGATGGATGCGCCGCTTGTGGAAGGTGAAGATTCTAACCTTTATGACGTTTTACGTTCGGGAGAATCGCCTAGTCCAGATAAGGATTTGATGCTGGAATCTCTACAGATCGAGATCGAAAGAGCGCTTCAAACTTTGACACCAAGAGAGGCTGACTTGGTAAGATTGTATTTCGGATTGAACGGAAAACATCCAATGACGCTTGAAGAAATTGGTGAAACTTTTGACCTTACGAGAGAAAGAGTTCGTCAGATCAAAGAAAAAGCGATCAAAAGATTGAAACACAACACAAGAAGTAAGATTTTGAAATCTTACCTTGGAAAATAAGAATTCCTTTTTCGGAATGAAATTGAAGCAAGACTTTTTGGTCTTGCTTTTTTTGTATTTTTGAAGATGATTGAAATTAAAAAATTCAAATTTGTTTCTAATTTAGATTTTGTTTACCAAAGTTTAAGAGAGAAAAATATTTCTTGTAAAATTGATTGGGACAATAACATTCTTTATTGCGAAGAAAAAGACAAGGAACTTATTACTGAGTATATAGATAGTCTTAATCTAGATGAGAATGATGTTGAAGTTGATGAATCTGTAATCGAAGGTTATGAAGAATGGAACAAGAATATGTATAATCCCGGACATTACACTGGAGGAAATACACCATTTTTTAACAAGGACAAAAACAATTACGCTTTTTATGGTTTTGTAACAATAATATCGGGAACAGTTTGTCTTTTGCAAATAGTAAATGATGACAAGTTTTCAAAATCTATCTTTTGGATTATTTTTATAATAATTTTTCTTATAGCTTTTTCTTTTTTTTATCAACATTATAAGATCAAGAAAACAAAAAAATAATCTATGAATTCAGTTTCACTCATCGGTGGCGGAATTGGCGGTTTGACTTTGGGAAATGTCCTGAAGCAACACAACATCGATTTCAAAATCTATGAAAGCGCGCCAGAAATAAAACCCGTCGGAGCCGGAATCGCAATGGCAGGAAATGCAATGCAGATCTTCGATAAACTCGGTTTAAAAGAGAAAATCGAAAATGCAGGAACGAAAATGCACGCTTTAATTATTACTGATGAAAAGCTCAAAACCATTTCAAAAACCGACGTTCTGAAACTTGAAAATAAATACAAGGTTTGCAATATCGCGATTCACCGAGCGGAACTTCAAAGAGTCTTGAGTGAGAATATTTCAGAAAACATCATTCTCAACAAACGTCTTTCGACTATTGAGAAGAAAGAAAATTACCATTTGACCTTTGAAGACAAAACAGAAATCCAAAGCAAAATCGTCTTTGGAGCTGATGGCGTGAAATCATTAGTTCGAAATCAAATTCTTAAATCCGGACAGATCCGGAAAGCCAAACAAAAATGCTGGCGCGGAATCCTGACCACCGACATCCCAGAAAAATACAGCCACAACGCCTATGAAATGTGGGGAAAAGGAAAGCGTTTCGGCTTTGTGAAAATCAAGGAAAATACTTTGTATTGGTATGCCTTGGTGAATGAGAAATTCTATTCTGATGATATTGATTTAATGGAAACCTTCGAGGAATTTCATCCTGATATTTTGGAAATGATCTCCAAAACTTCAAAGGAAAGCGTTATTTTGAATGACATCATCGACCTAAAACCAATGGAAAAATGGTCTGCAGAAAATCTTTGTTTGATTGGAGATTCAGCACACGCCACAACACCAAATATGGGACAAGGCGGTTGCCAGGCGGTGGAAGATGCTTATATCATCGGAAAACTTTTGGAAACTGAAAAAGACTGGAATAAAATCTTTCATCAATTCGAAGAGATCAGAAGATCAAAAGTCGATCATATTGTGAAAACCAGTTGGACGCTTGGGAAAGTCGCTCAGTGGGAAAATTTTACAGGACTTCGGAATTTTGTTTTTAGAAATATGCCGGAAAGTGTGAATCAGAAGCAGATGGAGAAAATTTTGAAATTGGAATTGTAGTTTTTATTGGTCTTCCCTTCGTCTGGCTCAGGATAAACTGCACTTCAGACTGACAAATTTATGATGGTCTTCGAGAGCCTCAGACTGACAACTACTCTTCTTTCTTCAGACTTTCAATCAAACCTTCGAGCTCTTTTATTTTGTCTTTGAGGTTTTTGATATCAGTTTTATTATTGGAAACTTTGCTTTTCAACATCACCGTTCTCGCGCGTTCGCTGTGGTCGTCATCGTCATCGTCATCGTTGATTTCCTCCACATCTTCCTGAATCTCGTCAATATCCTCTTGGATCTCTTCTACATCTTCCTGGATTTCCTCGATGTCTTCCTGGATCTCATCAATATCTTCCTGGATTTCATTAACATCTTCCTTCAAATCCTCGATATGTTCTGTACTTTTATTAACAGACATTTGAATGAAGATCGCCAAATAAATGGCTTCTAAAGAAACGACCGTAGTGAGAACCAACAACATATGTTCGAATTCTACAATCTTGAAAATTGGCAATGCAAAACAAACAATAAAAAAAACCGTATGAAAAATGAGCGACGGAATAGATCCTACCCACCAGATAATTCCGTTGGCAATTTTTTCCAGAACTGTTATTTTTTCTTGATTTTCTTCTGTAAGTTTCATTTATAAATTTTGATAAAATTAAGAATTTAAAAGGCTATTTGCAATAAGATATTAATTGATGACATCGCTCAAAGCCTTATCGAGATTATTGTACTGGAATTTGAAACCAGCATTTTCAATCTTTTTTGAAGAAATTCGGCTTCCCTCTAAAGCCAAAACTGACATTTCGCCTAAAACTGCTTTAATGATAAATTTTGGGATATTTGGCAGCCAGATTTTCTTATCAAGATGAGATGCGATTTTTTTTGTCAGTTCACGATTGTTAATAAAATCTGGTGCAACTGCGTTGTAAGCGCCGCTCAAGGAGACATCTTCCACCGCTTTGAAATAAATATTAACCAAATCATCGATATGAATCCACGGAAAATATTGATCGCCACTTCCTAAAACTGCACCGAAATTAATTTCGATTGGTTTTTTAAGAACTTCCAAAGCGCCGCCTGTTTCGGAAAGAACTGTAGAAGTTCTGATGCAGACTACTCTGCTGCCTAATTTTTCAAACTGATGCGCTTTCTGCTCCCAATCCTTGCAGACTTTGCCAAGAAAATCCTGTGCTGGCGGACCGTTTTCAGAAAAAATTTGTTGAGAAGTGAGTTGTCCGTAGATTCCGACCGCTGAAGAAGAAATCACAGCTTCCGGATGGATTCCTTTTTTCTGCATTTCTTCGTAAATGAATTGCGCAGAATTGACACGGCTATCATAGACCTCTTTTTTATAAGATTCTGTCCAGCGTTTGCTGATGGGTGCGCCTGCAAGATGGATAAAAATGTACGTATTATCCAGCGCTCCTTCTTCCAGAAAACCTTTTTCATAATCCCAAACGTATGATTTGAAATCTGATTTCTTTTTCGGTTTGGAGCGCACAAGAATCTCAACCTGATAACCTCTTTCGAATAATTTTCGTGCTAGTTTTTTGCCAACTAATCCTGTTGCGCCACTGATGAGAATCTTTTTCATTTAGGAATTTCCTTTCTGAAATCAAAAACGAGTCCAAGTGAAACCTAACAAATAGTAAGTTTCGCTAAAACTCGTATTGACTTCAATATGAATTAGACTAATTTGACTCTGTCATCCGTAATCTCAATCACCTTATCTTTATAAAGACTTCCGATGGCTTTTTTGAAATTCTTTTTGCTCATCTGCAGTTCGTCTTTGATCTCTTCCGGAGAAGATTTGTCGGAAAGGTAAAGCAGACCGTAATTATCATTAAGCTTGTCGATAATTTTTTGTTTGAATTCATCTACATTTTCGAAACCCTGCTGCTGAAGCGTGACATCAATTTTACCGTCTTCACGGATCGTTTTGATATAACCTGTTTCTTCAGAAAGCGGATATAATTTTTTGAAAACATCGGTGGCGTAGATGAGTCCGATATATTCTTTATTAATGACAACATTCCATCCCAATTCGGATTCGTTCATCATAATAAGATCCACTTTGTCGCCATTTCTTAGCGGCAAATCTTCGTATTGCGGATTACGTTTGAATTTGGTGGTTCCCGTCGTCAAGCCTGTCACATCATCTGTATAAACATAGACGATGTAGCGCTTTCCTTCCAGAATTTTAGATTTCTGCTGTTTGTACGGGATGAAAAGATCTTTGATAATTCCCCAATCCATAAAAGCACCGGTTGGCAAGCTCTGCACACAAGTCATTACAGCAAACTGTCCGACTTCTGCATTGGCTTTCTCTGTAGTTGCTTTTAAACTTCCGTCGTCCTGATAAACAAAAACTTGTACTTCACTACCAATTTCCCAGGATTCATCAGCGAAAATTTTCTGTATGAATGCTTTTTCACCATCTTCGTCATTGAGGATAAAGCCAGATGAGATTTTTTCAGCGATTTTTAAAGTTTGCGTTTGACCGGGTTTCATAAATTGAATTTGGTGCAAAAATAGAGAAACTTTTCTTTATTCCAGCTTGTTGCGGAAAATTCCGTCGCCGAAAAACATTCTCAGTACCTGCAAAAAAATTGAAGCTATTTTAAGAACTATTAGATTATATAATTTATTCATGGTTTTATCTGATTTTATAAACTGCAATATCTGCAGAAACATCTCCTAAAAGATTGAGGTTCACACCTCCTGTTATGACTCCGAAATTTAGCTTTTCGCCCGCTCTCAAATTATAAATATGATTGATACTGGCCTGCGAAAGCGAAACACTCAATGTTCCTCCAAGCAAAGACAATCCACCAAATAATGAATAATCCAGGAGAGAAACAGCACTGATTGTAGAAGTTTTGGCAATTACTCCAGCTGGCCTGTTATTGGAAAGAAGCTGTGCTGAAAGGCCTTGCCCAAATCTTATTGAATAATTGATAGAATACAATCCGGTCTCTGGAACAACATATTGATTTCCTGTGATAAATTCTGAGCCCATTTCCTTTGTGACTGCAGAATTCAAAACAATTGTCCGGAATTCTGAACCAAAAAGATCAATCCCCAAAGAAAGCAGCGTAATTCCTGAAGCACCTTTTGCTGCAAATGCACTTGGGTCGCTGAACATCTTTTTCCACACACCCTTGGAATTATCGGAATGCGTATAATTCGCATCATAGATATAATATCCGGAACTGGTGACATTTTCTGTCTTCAGAGTTGTTGTAGTAACTGGATTTGTCACATGCACGAATGCTCCGTTCTGCGCTAGTCCATAGACATTGTCTTTTAATTTCAACGAGTCTGCCGACATTCTTGGCGGAATGATCCCGTCCGGGACTGACGACGATGTCGATTTACGAACTTCGAATGTTGAATTTGGATTACTTGTGTTGATTCCGACCTGTGAATTAATATCTATTGATACTAAAACAAAAATAAAAAGATACATAACTTTCATAGATTATAGTTTTATGGTTTGCAAATAATGGTTGTAGAAAGAAATTCTTTATCTGTATATTCCAGAGTCCATAGATGCTGCATTAACTATTATGCAGTTATATTCATCTTATTTTTTACACTGCCTCAATCTTTAGTGATTGAGGCTGATGTAAAGTGCAGAGAATGAATGTATTTTAATTGTCAATTACCAACTAGTACCATCTTTTACTGGTGGATCTGGATCTACTGGTCTTGCGTTTACTTTGATCGTATCGGTTTTTACACTGTCTGATTGTTTTCCAAAAGATTTGTTATCTTGTTGTGTAATAGTGTTGAAATCAGCAGCTTCATCGTCCTGTCTGCAAGATGTAAAACTTAATGATACAACTGCCACCGCTACGATAGTAAATAGTTTTTTCATGAGATTGATTGTTATATTTTTTGTTAATTTTTTAATTGTAAACTTTTATTTGACAGTTCGAAAGTATAAGCAAAAAACGAATTTTGAAAATTATTGTGGTCTTGATTGGGAAATTGCTACGTCCTAATTCACGAATTACTACATATAAAACATTTTGATTATCAATTGTTTATCATTATTATTCAACGTTTTGTTCTCATAATCTTTTTTCATTAAATAATTCTCATTCATAATTAAGATTTGCGTACTTTTGGCAAACAAATGGCTAAGAATAATATTACAATGAAGCGTTTTTTATTTTTCATATTTGTACTCACCATAAGTTTTGTTTTTTCTAAAGATAAAACACCGAAAGACTATGAGTCGCTGCGAAAGAAATACGAAAATTATTCAGAAAATGATACAAGAGCTTTTTCTTACTTAAATGGCCTGATTGCTAAAGCAAAAAAAGAAAAAAAAGATTCTGAACTTTTTCAGGGTTACAGAGATGCCGTTTACTTTTCAAAATCTATCAATCAAAAATTAAAATATGCGGACAGCTGTATAGATGCTGCGTACAAAACCGCAAGTGATGATAAAATTTCTACAGCTTACGTTCTCAAAGGCAGTATATACTACGCAAAACTTAAAAAATACAAACCTGCTTTAGATGAATATCTGATGGCTTACAAATATTCAAAAAATACAGGTGATCTTTATCTAAAATATAAAATTTCATATCACTTAGGTGTTGTGAAAAATTATTTGGGCTATCACGAGGAAGCTTTGGAACTTTTCAAAGATTGTGTCAAATATTTTGAAGATGGCGCCAACGATCCCAGTCTGCACAAAAATCAAATATTCAACAATCAAAAAGGTTATCTCAACAGTCTTCATCAGATGATTGTTTGCTACAGAGGGCTAAAGGACTATCGCGCTTTGGACTCTCTGACTAATATTGGAATGTTAAAAACCTTCAACAATGCAGATTTCCTGCAGGAACGCAGCTATTTCCTAAAATCCAAAGGAATTTCTGAATACAACAACAGCAAATATCAATCTGCAATTGGTAATTTTCAGGAATCTCTCGGCATGATGAAAGACGATTTTGCTTGGGCTTCTGTTGATTATTTCTACATTGGTAAAAGTTATCTTGCACTTAATAAAGAGGATCTTGCCATATCCAATTTCAAAAAAATTGATTCTATTTTTACAAAACACGAATTTATTCTTCCGGAACTGAGAGAAAATTATGAACTTTTAATCAATCATTACAAAGCTAAAAAAGATGCTCAAAACCAGCTTTTCTACACAACTCAATTACTGAAAGCCGACAGTATCATTTCGAGAGATTTCGCATCATTATCTTTTAAAATCCATCGTGAGTATGATACCAATACTTTGATAGAAGAAAAAGGAAGACTTCAGAAAGCTAACACTTGGGGCGGATTTCTCATTGCCTGCTTACTAATTCTTGCTGGTATTCTTGCGTATGTTATCTTCAAAAGACAGAAAACCGAAAAACTGAAACTGGATCAATATCTTTTACTTGAAGAAAAATTAAGAACTAATAATTACATTCAGTCAAATCCTGTAACATCTGTTCAGTCATCGAATTATGATGATAAAAAGATTGCTGTAGCAGATGCAATTACAAAAGATCTGTTAATCAAATTGCAGCGGTTCGAAGATAAAAAGCAGTTTACTCAAAAAGGATTGACGATTCAAAAATTAGCAGTTCAATTTGAAACCAATACCAACTATCTTTCCCACGTCATCAATGAGCACAAAGGAATGAATTTTAACAAATATCTTGGTGAACTGAGAATCAAACATATCACTTATCTTCTGTATGATAAAAGTATCTATTTGCAATACACAATTGACAGCCTGGCGAAAGAATGCGGAATTGCTTCACGACAGAATTTCTCTGATTTATTTTTTGAAATCAACGGCATAAGACCTACAGATTTCATTAGAAAAAGAAAAAAAGAGATAGAGAATGCAGAATATTCGCAGATTGATAAAATCCCGGGATTAGTTTCTGAAAATTAATCCCGATTTAAAAACACCTCTATGTTTAGCGTTTGCTGTTCTCCATTTTCTAAATTCTTGAAAGTAATGGTTTGATCTTTTATTTCCTGCTCACCTAAGAAAACCAAATTTTCTATGCCTTTTTTCTCGGCGTAAGTGAATTGTTTTTTCAGTTTCGAGGCATCAGGATAAAGTTCAGCTGAGATATTTCGCGCTCTTAGTTTTGAAATTAACTTCAAAGCTTCCATAGATTCTGCATCTCCGTAATTGGCAAAAAGATATTTTACCTTCAGATCAGAATCTTCCGGGAATTTTTCCAATTCCTCCATTACGAGGTAAATTCTGTCCAATCCAAAAGAAATCCCGATTCCGGGAACATCTTTCACTCCGAAAACTTCTGTCAGATTATCATAACGTCCGCCACCACCGATGGAACCCATTGCAACATCTTTCGCCTTCACTTCGAAAATCGCACCTGTGTAATAGTCCAGACCTCGGGCAAGTGTGATGTCAAAAACCAGATCTTCAGAATTAATTCCAAGTTCTAAAGCATTTTTGATGACGAATTCCAATTCTTCAACACCTTTCAATCCGGTTTCGTTGTCTTCAAATTTTTCTTTTAAGTTCGAGAGATTTTCTAACGCATCATTAGTTTGATTAAAAAGAAAATCCAGTTTAGAAATCGCTTGTTCCGAAATTCCTTTTTCCAGCATTTCTTTTGTCACGCCATCTTTTCCTATCTTGTCCAATTTATCAAGGGCAACGGTAAAATCAATCAGTTGATCTGCGATGCCTGCATATTCTGCTATTCCGGAAAGAATTTTTCTATTATTAATGTGAACCGAAACTGCTAAATTCAAATTATCGAAAGATTTGAAATATAGTTGAAGCAACTCCACTTCCTGCCAGAGACTCGTACTTCCCACGACATCTGCATCGCACTGGTAAAACTCTCTGAATCTTCCTTTCTGAGGACGATCTGCGCGCCAGACCGGCTGAATCTGATAGCGTTTGTAAGGAAAAGCCAATTGTCCTTGATTCATTGCTACGAAGCGGGCAAATGGAACTGTAAGATCGTAGCGAAGGGCTTTTTCGGAGATTTGAGAAATCAACTTTTGAGAATTTTTGTTTCCCCAATCTTCATCATTTGTTTTTAAAGCGTAGTCTCCGGAATTCAGAATTTTAAAGATCAATCGGTCACCTTCTTCACCATATTTTCCTGTCAATGTAGATAGGTTTTCAAAACTTGGAGTTTCCAAAGGCTGAAATCCAAACAGTTCGAAATTGTTCTGTAAAACATTGATGATGTATTTCCTTCTGGAAACTTCTTTGGCGGTGAAATCTCTGGTTCCTTTTGCTAAACTCGGCTTCATTATAATTGATAAATGATGATTGATAAATGATAATCGACTGCAAAAATAAGGATTATAAGCGAAAAAAGGATTTTTTAAAATCGGATCTTAGATGATAATCAGATTTTGGTCAGTCAACCATTAAACTTTTGTTAAAAATTAAAACAGTCAGAGTCGTAAAAACTTTAATAATTAACTTTACTTAAAAATTAGGGAAATGCCGAAGAAGAACCGCAAAAAAGAAGAATTCTATAATGTCATCACGCACGGTTTGGGCGTAGTTTTGTCATTTGTGGCTTTGGCTGTGATGATTTATTATTCAGTCATCAGCGAAAATTCTATTGCGATTGCCTGCTCTTTGATTTTCGGGATCAGTCTGATTCTGCTCTACTCCGCCTCCACCGTTTATCACGCTGTTTATAGATTAAAATGGAAAAAGATCTGCCAGAAAATAGATCATCTCAGCATCTACGTTTTGATTGCTGGAACTTACACGCCGGTCGCTCTGTTAGGTTTGAAAGGTGTTTGGGGCTGGAGTATGTTTGGTCTGATCTGGGGAATGGCTTTGATTGGATTTATCTTTAAATTTTCTCCGCTTAGAAACAATGAGAAGATTTCACTTTCGCTTTACGCTTTGATGGGTTGGGCATCTATAATTGCAATTAAACCAATGATCGAAAATCTTTCTACAGGTGCGTTGTCACTCATTATTCTTGGCGGATTGTGTTATACATTCGGAATCTATTTTTATGCTAAGGACAAGCAGCCATTTTACCATCCCATCTGGCATTTGTTTGTTTTAGGCGGAAGTATTCTTCACTTTTGTGCTATTTTCTTTTTTATTCTGCCTTAGATTTAATCATAAAAAAAACCTTTCAAATTAATGAAAGGTTTCTTGTTTAATATTAAGAATTATTATTCTTTAATAAATTTCTGAACGTTAACTTCGGTACCAAATTTAAGTTTAACCAAATAAGTTCCTTTTGGTAATGATCTTACATCAAGTGATGTTCCGTCATATTTAACCGGAATATTTTTACCGGTTATATCAAACACTTCTGCTGAAATGACTTTATCAGAAGAGTTTATTTTCAAATAATCGGAAGTTGGATTTGGGTACACAGATAATTTTGCTTTAGAAACATCAGAAACTGCTAGAGCCGGTCTTGTGATAGAAAAAGTATCAACACCGATATTATCAGAATTTACACCTGTAGTACCTCCACTAGTTACAAAATATCTAAAGGCAATTCTTGAAGAAACTTCACCTGTCAAGCCAGTTACTGTATAATCATACTTTGTGTACGAAAGCGGATAACCAGTAGCTGTTAATGAAGAATTGATGGTAAGCGCTAATGTAGTAAAAGAACCTACATTAGTTGCTCCTGTCGCACCAGTACCAGTAGGTAAAACTGTAGTTGCTGCTGTACTTAGTCTCAATTCCATTCTGTCTGGATAAGTTCCATCTCCTCCACTCATTGTATAAAATGAGATGATGTCTCCATTCTTAATAGTTACAGCAGGTGTAATAAGCCAGTTACTAATAGTTCCTGATCCAGTAGCACTACTGTAATTACAAAAAGCATAAGAAGTATCACCACCTGCTTGTGACCCAATGTGGTCAGCTGGACCTTGTCTCCAAACTCCGGTTGTTGTGCTTCCCAATGGTGTACTCTTGTTTAGAGCTGTCCAAGTTGTCAATCCTGCAAAATTATCAAAACCTTCGGCAAGAATTGTTGTCTGTGCATTTGCAAACCCAAATGCTAAAGCTGCAATAAAAAATAATTTTTTAGTCATAGATGATAAATTTTTGTTGTTATTATTTTCAAATATATAACATAATATTTAAAAAAGCAAATTATTATCAATTTATCGGTTATTATTTTTGGTTGTAAATTTGTGAAAATTAAAAATTAAATCTATGTCTAAAGCCATTTCTCAAGTGCCTTTTGCACAAAACGAACCCGTAAACTCTTATGTACCAGGTTCTGACGAGGTAAAAAGCCTTATTTCCACCTACAAAAAGATGTGGAAAGAAAAAACCGAAATCCCAATGGTCATCGGTGGAAAAGATATCAAAACAGACAAAAAAATACAATTGAGCTCGCCTCAGGATCACCAGCACGATTTCGGATTCTATTACGAAGGCGATATGTCTCACGTAGATCAGGCGATTGAGTCTGCACTGGCAGCAAAAAGCAAATGGAACGCCTTAGGTTGGGAGCACAGAGCTGCAATTTTCCTCAAAGCTGCGGATCTTTTAGCTGGGCCTTACAGAGATGTAATCAATGCGGCTACAATGATCGGACAATCCAAAAACGTACATCAGGCAGAGATTGATGCAGCTTGTGAGTTCATAGATTTCCTGCGTTTCAATGTTGAGTTTATGACAGATCTTTATTCCGAGCAGCCAGTTTCTGATGCAGGAATCTGGAACCGCGTGGAGTACAGACCGTTGGAAGGTTTCTGTTTTGCGGTGACGCCTTTCAACTTTACAGCGATCTCCGGAAACTTGCCAGCTTGTATGGCAATGATGGGAAATGTGGTGGTTTGGAAACCTTCTGACAAACAAATCTATTCTGCAAAAGTAATTATGGATGTATTGAAAGAAGCCGGACTTCCTGATGGCGTAATCAATATGATTTTCACAGACGGAAAAGAAACGGCTGAAAAAGTGTTGGCTCATAAAGAATTTGCAGGTCTTCACTTCACAGGATCTACAAAAGTATTCCAAGGAATGTGGAAAATGATCGGCGACAACATCCACAACTACAAATCATACCCAAGAATTGTTGGAGAAACTGGCGGAAAAGATTTCGTAATGGTTCATCCGTCTGCAAATATTGAAGCTGTTGCAACAGGTTTAGTAAGAGGTGCTTTTGAATATCAAGGCCAGAAATGTTCTGCAGCATCCAGAGCCTACGTTCCAAAATCCCTTTGGAATGAAATTAAAGCTGTAATGGAAGCTCAAATGAAAACGATCAAAATCGGTTCTCCAGAAGATCCTTCTAACTTCGTGAATGCCGTGATCGACAAGAATTCTTTTGAGAAATGCAAAGGCTACATCGACAGAGCAAATCTGGCTAGCGATGCTGAAGTAATCATTGGAGGAACGTGCGACGATAAGAAAGGATGGTTTGTTCATCCAACAGTTATTGAGACGATCAATCCATATTACGAAAGTATTGTGGAAGAAATCTTCGGACCAATTCTTACCGTTTTTGTTTACGAAGATGAAAACTGGGAAGATACTTTGAAACTGGTGGATACTTCGACTCAATATTCATTAACAGGATCAATTTTCGCACAAGACAGATATGCGATCGACGAGGCTTACAAAGCGTTGGAAAATGCTTCCGGAAATTTCTATATTAATGACAAACCGACTGGAGCAGTTGTAGGTCAGCAGCCTTTCGGAGGATCAAGAGCTTCCGGAACCAACGACAAAGCAGGTTCCAAAATGAACCTGACGCGTTGGGTTTCTGTTAGAAGCATTAAGGAAACTTTTGTCTCTCCGAAAGATTATAAATATCCTTATTTGGGATAATTTTTAAAATAAATTGAGCCAAATTGTCATTCCGATAGAATCTAAACGCTAATTTCAGCATTGGCAGGATTCTTTCAGAGTGGCAATTTGTATTTTACAACTAAATTATCAAAATTAATAACATATGAAAAAGGCATTAATAATAGTTGACGTTCAAAATGATTTTTGCGAGGGTGGCGCACTGGCAGTTCCAGATGCAAATAAAATCATTCCATACATTAATGGTTTGATGGAGGACAATCAATATGATGAGATCATTCTAACCCAGGACTGGCATCCTGCTAATCATAAAAGTTTTGCCTCAAACAATGGAAAAAACGTTGGCGAAACCATTAACTTAAATGGCATTTCTCAATTTATGTGGCCGGATCATTGTGTACAGGGAACTTTTGGGGCAGAATTTCATAAGGACTTGAACCGTGAAAAAGTAACACACATCATCCAGAAAGGAAAAAATGTTGAAATTGACAGCTACAGCGGCTTTCAGGACAACAATCATTTTATGAAAACAGGATTGGAGGATTATCTGAAATATCACGATATTCAACTGGTGGAGATTGTTGGTCTGGCTTTGGACTACTGTGTTAAATTTACCGCAATTGACGCTTTAAATACAGGATTTATCACTTGTCTTCATTTCAACGGGACAAAAGCGGTGAATGTAAAGCCGGAAAGTGCTAAGAATTCGATTTATGATTTGGTTGAGAAGGGAATTACTATTTTAGCTTAATGGAAAATTCTATCTTTAGAAAAAGCATCAACAAAGCCATTATAGAAGAAATTGCTTTTGTTTTAGAGGATAATCATATTCCTTTTAAATTAGTCGACAACGAAAAATATTTTGATGCAACCTTTGTGAATGATGCGAGCAAAGTTGAATATCAAATTATGATCGACCGCGCTGATTTTGACAAAGCCGAAGAAATCATGACTAATTATTTCGCACAAAATTTGGAAATTCCTGAGGACTATTATCTAAAAGATTTCACTAATGATGAGCTTCGAGAAATTATCTATAAAAAGGACGAATGGAGTGAGTTTGATTATGAGCTGGCAAAAAAACTGTTATCAGAAAGAGGTATTATAATTTCTGAAAATGAAATCAACCAGATTAATTCTGATAGATTGGAATCGCTCAAGAAAAATTATGAGAAGCCTGAAGATGTTAAAAACCTCATTATCCTTGGTTACATTTTCTCAATTATAGGATGCCTTGCTTCTTTTTTTATCGGTTTTCTTCTGTTTATAAGTTACGGCATAAGTCTTGCGATTCTGAAGTCGATGAAACAACTTCCCAATGGAGAAAGAGTTTATTATTTTAATAAGCAAGATAGAAGACACGGGAAGCGAATCCTGATTATCAGTATTGTTTTTACAGTTTTTTGGACCATTCTATTTGCGTATAAAAACAATTGAGACTGGGATTTTCCAGTCTTTTTTATGGATTGAATTTCCGTTTAATTCTAGTTTTATGTCTTGAATAATGAGTTTGTTCGGTATTTTTATCAATCGAAATCACACTGATATTTCCATCAACTTCCAGGATTGCAAGTTTTACATCTGCTATATTTTCCAGTCCGTGTTCGTGAACAGACTCTAAAATCTCGTCCTCCGAAATCTGTACTTTTTTCAGATTATATGAAACCAGTTTACCATCTTTAACTAAAATGTAAGGCTGATCTTCTATCAATTCTCTGATGATTTTACTTTTGAAAATGAATTTTTTCGTGATAAAATTAGCAACAAACAAGACCAAAGCAGCAACAATTCCACCTTGCAACGTATTATTAGGACCAACCATCGCGTTTTGAACCGCATTGCTAATTAATAATAGCAGAATCACATCGCCGGCATTAAGCTGAGACAATTGATTCTTACCAAAAACCCTTACTGCAACCACCATAAAAAAGTAAACTGCGAGCGAACGGACAACAATATCTATGATTGGATTCAAAGTTTAAAATTTATTAATTAAAGATAGAAAATAAGTTCCATAAGAATTCAGAGGAAACTTCATTATCTTTGAGTTAGAAATATATTACATCATTATGATCAAGAAATTATTTATAGCATTAAGCTTTATCGCAGTATCTCTAATGTTTGCACAGAAAAACACTGACCAACAAGCTGTTTCCGAAGCATCAGAAAAATTAAGACTGGCAATGATAAGCCGCGACAAAGCCGTTTTAGAATCTCTTATTCTCCCGGAACTTACTTACGGACATTCCAACGGTCACATTGATAATGCGAAAGAATTTGTAGAAAAACTGGTCAGCAAACAATCCAATTTCCTGAATATCGAAAATACGAATCAATCCATCCAGATTGTCGATAAGACAGCGATTGTCCGCAATCACTTGTACGGAAAAACGGCAGACCTTGGAAAAGAACCAGGCGAAGTGAATCTGGATATTTTATATGTTTGGTCTAAAACTAAAAGTGACTGGAAATTGTTGGCGAGGCAGGCTGTGAAGGCGGAGAAGAAATAATTGTTTTTACAAAAAAAATCCGCATTACTGCGGACTTAGTGACAGACCAGGGATTCGAACCCCGCCACCCTGAATAATTGTTTGTTTTACTACAATTTTATGAAACATCTAGTTGCCAGAATCTGTCGGCAGTAATGGTCTGTCCCACAACATTGAACGCCAAACATTCTAATTGCGTTAATAAAAATGACAATATTAAATGAATGCTGACTTTGTAAATTATCTCTCTCATAAATTTAGATTTTAAATTAAAAAATATTTCTGACAAGACGACAACTCCAATCTCAAGCAAAGGCAGTGATTTTATGAAATCCAAACAACCCAGATTTTAATATCTAATGAACTTAAAGTCAAAGGTGATTAGCAAATTTACAAATATTTATCAAAAAAAATCCGCCTCACAGCGGATTTTTCTATTTCGATTTTCTTCTTTTCAATTCTTTATCAATCAGTCCCAATTCCCGTCCGGTTTGTCCGGCAACAGACGTATTTTCCTGCGCTCGTCTCGTAAGATATGGAACAACGTCTTTCACAGGGCCGTAAGGCAGATATTTTGCAACATTGTAATGTTTGTCCGCCAAGTAGTAAGTTATGTTATCACTCATCCCGTAAAGCTGTCCAAAATAGATATGCGGATTATTGTGCTCCAGATTGTTGGCCTGCATTTTATCCATCACCAATTCAGAGGATTTCTCATTGTGTGTTCCGAAAAACGCTGAAACTTTATCGAGATTGGCCATCACAAAATCAATTCCTGCATTATAATTATCGTCGGAAGCTTGTTTGGTTGGTTGGATTGGATCCGGGTAATTTTGTTCCTCGGCGCGTTTTCTTTCCTTCTCCATATAAGCGCCACGAACAATCTTATAACCAATGAAATAGCCTTTTTCTTTCGCTCTTTCGAGATGTGCGTTCATATATTCCAAACGGCTGGTTCTGTACATTTGGATGGTATTCCAAACGATGGGTTTTTCCTGATTGTACTTTTCCATCATTTCCTCACAAAGTTGGTCGGCCGCGTCTTGCATCCAGGATTCTTCGGCGTCCACCATTACTTTTTTGTTGTTCTCGAAACAGAGTTTGCAAACTTCGTTGAAACGCGTCACTACTCTATTCCATTCTTCTTTTTGGCTGGTGGTGAGTTCTTTGCCTTTCCCAACTTCTTCATAAATATCAATTCTCCCAAAAGCCGTCGGTTTGAAAACGATAAACGGAATCGCCGGATTTCCAACAGAAAATCTGATGATATCTTTGATTTCTTTGCAAACCGCATCAAAAACTTCCTCTTCTTCTTTTCCTTCAATCGAGTAATCGAAAATGCTTCCAACGCCACGTTTGAACATCTGTTTTACGACAGACATACTTTCCTCGCGGGTTTCGCCACCGCAAAACTGCTCGAACAAAGTTTGCTTCACGATGCCGTCCACAAACGGGAAATTGTTCTTAACAGTAAAATTGAGCAGTGAAACGCCAATATTCGTCAGTGCAGGCTGTTCGATTGCCTTGAACATCCAATATGCTTTTCTCAGTTGAGCATCCGTTTTATCGGCAAATGCGAGCTTTGTATCATTGAAAATACTCATATCCAGAATTTGTCCCAAAAGTAAATATTATTTCGATTTCAAAATGAATTTTTAGCCGAAATTTTATCATTAATTTAAAATTAATTGACCAGAAAATCAATATCTCAACATAATTCTAAATCCATCAAACGGACGATAATTTTTGAATATATTTTTTATTAATTATTAAAAAGAAAACCCTTTCGAAGTCAAACTTTGAAAGGGTAATTATTTATTTTAAAAGGTCAATTTTATTTGGGCAGCTATTTGACTTCGTCGAAACCTATTTATAAATTTTTTAGGGCAGCTTTTCCGCCTTCCGCTCCCAATCTTTTTTGCAGACGATTTCCTATTCATCAGAAATTGACTACACGCAAAAAAGGATTTCCGCTCAAGTCGGGCTGCAGATTCAACGTAAATCAACCTAATATCAATGCAAGAAATGTCTCATTCCCGTGAACAACATTGGGATTTGATGCTCATTCGCCGATTCGATCGAATCATTGTCTCTCATACTTCCACCTGGCTGAATGATTGCTTTGATGCCTTCCTGTGCGCAGAAATCCACCACATCCCGGAAAGGGAAAAACGCATCCGAAGCCAAAACTAACTCGCCGTCGAATTTCTCTTTAGCTCTTTCAATCGCTTGTTGTGTTGCCCAGATTCTGTTCACTTGTCCTCCACCGATTCCGATGGCTTGAACACCATTTGAAACCACGATTGCGTTGGATTTTACATATTTTACCACTCTTTGAGAGAACAGCAAAGCTTTTCTTTGTTCATCTGTTGGAGCGGTTTCTGTCACTAATTTAATATCTTCTGAGAATTGGTCGTCAGCGCTTTGAACCAACATTCCGCCATCGATTTTCACCCAGGCTTGTTTGTCTGTCACCTGGTTTTTGATTTTGATGATTCTAAGATTTTTCTTTTTTCTAAGGATTTCCAAAGCATCTTCGTCAAAGTCTGTTGCCATCACGATTTCGAGGAAAGTTTTGTTCAATTCCTCAGCCGTTGCCCCATCTACTTTATAATTCATTCCGATGATGCCACCGAAGATGGAAACTGGGTCGCATTCAAAAGTTTTGGTGTAAGTTTCCAAAGCTGAAGTTCCGACCGCCACACCACAAGGCGTAGAATGTTTTACGGCGCAACAAGCCAATTCATCTTTGAACTCATTCACCACTTTCCAACACAAATCCATATCTCTCAAATTATTGAAAGACAATTCTTTGCCTCCCAAAATTTCAAAATCTTTCATTGCGCCATTTTCGAATGTCGAAGTGTAATAAGCCGCTGACTGATGAGGATTTTCGCCGTAACGTAAATCTGAAACCTTTTTGTAAGAAGCGTTCAGATAAGTTGGATATTCTTCATCCAAAAGCATTCTGGAAATTGCTGCGTCATAAGCAGATGTCAGATTGAACACTTTTCCAGCCAATTTCTTTCTGGTTTCGATGGTCGAATCGCCATTTTCTGACATTTCATTTTTGATGATTTCGTAATCATTCACATCTGTAAGTACCACAACCGAATTAAAATTCTTGGCCGCAGAACGCAACATAGAAGGTCCGCCAATGTCGATGAATTCTACTTTTTCGTCAAGAGAAATTTCTTTGTTCACGTTCTCGAAAAACGGATAAAGATTTACGATGACCATATCAATCAGTCCAATTTCGTATTCCTGAACGGTTTTCATATGTTCCTCGTTGGAACGAACCGCCAATAATCCACCGTGAACTTTCGGGTGCAGGGTTTTCACTCTGCCGTCCAGCATTTCCGGAAAATCTGTGACTTCATCGATTTGAATCGGGCTCAAACCAGCGTCTTTCAAATGTTTGAATGTTCCGCCGGTGGAAATCAATTCGTAGTTCTGTTCTTCGAGAAATCTTGCGAAATCCACCAAACCGCTTTTATCAGATACGCTGATAAGTGCTCTCTTTTTACTCATACCTTCTCTTTCAAATTTTACTTTTTACAGTTTTATCCAAACTGTGATTTACCGGTTCTTTCACCTCCGGATTTACTTTTTATTTACTTAGATTTTATATTTATTTTATTAAAGTTATTTTTAATTAAATACTATAAGTTATTATATAATAAAATTTTACATTATTTAGTTAATTTTTACTTTAACTAATTAATATCATTTATTCAAAACCAAATCAATAGCTTTTGGAAAAATGTCGTATTCAACAAGATGAACTTTTTCAGCAATATTCTCTGCTGTATCATATTCATCAATCTCAAATTTTCCCTGCAAAATCACTTCGCCTTCATCGATTCCTGAGGTCACATAATGAACACTTGCACCACTTTCTTTTTCGCCAGCTTCAATAACCGCATTGTGAACGTGATGTCCCCACATTCCTTTTCCACCAAATTTTGGCAATAATGCCGGATGAATATTAATGATTTTCCCTTCCCATTTCTCGCAGAATTCCGGTTTCAGGATGGATAGAAAACCTGCCAAAACAATCAAGTCTGAATTTTCAGGAATGGCTTGTTCAAGATTCTCGGCGAAGTCTTTTCCGCGTTTTATTAATTCATTCGGGATTTGATGCTTCTGAGCTCTTTCCAGTCCGTAGCATTCTCTGTCTGCAATGACCTGAATGATTCTTGCATTTCGGATTTCTCCGTTATCAATGCAGTCAATAATCCGTTGAAGATTGGTTCCTGAACCTGAAATTAAGATGGTGATGTTCTTCATTTTTTGTAAAATGTAAAAAGCATTAATGTATTAATGACTCTTTAAAATCGTTAATACTTTTTACGTGAATACATTTATACAATTAGATTGATTTTCTCACTTCCTTCAGTAATTTCTCCAACTACATAAGCGTCTTCCAAAAGGTCAAGGATTTTATCAACGTGATTTTCGTCGGTTACGAGAACCATTCCAACGCCCATATTGAACGTTCCGAACATCTCTTCTCTAGCGATATTGCCACGTTTTTCCAATTCCTGCATTACGGTCGGAATTTGGATTTTCGAAGCATCGATACTTGCACAAAGTCCTTCCGGGATAATTCTTGGGACATTCTCGTACAATCCGCCTCCTGTGATGTGCGCGATACCGTAAATTGGTGCTTCTTCCAATACTTTATGAATGTCTTGATAATATAATCTTGTTGGAACTAAAAGCGTTTCGTACAAAGGTTTTCCTTCAAACTGTTCTTCGAAATCCGGGAATATCTTTCTCACCAATGAAAATCCATTGGAATGAAATCCCGAACTTGGAATCACAATAATCTTGTTCCCTGCTCTGATTTTGGAACCGTCAATAATCTGGTCTTTTTCTACAATCCCGACGCAGAATCCTGCAACATCATAATCGCCTGGCTGGTACATTCCAGGCATCTCGGCAGTTTCGCCTCCAATTAATGCGCAGTTGTTGTCTTTACAAGCTTTTACCATTCCTAGAACGATTTCTGCTGCAATCTCAGAATCGAGTTTTCCGCAAGCCAGATAATCCAGGAAAAATAATGGTTTTGCACCGTGACAAAGAATGTCGTTTGCACACATTGCGAAACAGTCGATGCCGATAGAAGCGTATTGTTTGGTGTCCAAAGCGATTTTCAGTTTGGTTCCAACGCCATCGGTTCCCGAAACCAACACCGGATTTTTGTAGCCCGCAATCTCGTAGAAAGCGCCAAAGCTTCCAAGATTGTTGAGAACGTTTTTGTTATGTGTTTCGGCAACGGCAGATTTGATTTTATCTACTGTTTTGTAGCCTTCTTCTTTATCGACTCCGGCGGATTTATAGGTATTGCTCATTTTTAGAATTTTAATTTCATTTATTCATATTCATTGGATTGAAATCCAATGCTGATAAATCGGTCGCTATGCTGTAGCTTGTTTGACTTTTTATCTTTCTTCATCAACTCTTTCAGGTTTTGAGGCCTGAAAGAATATCAGAATTTACTAGATTTATTTCAAACTTACTTTTTCAAAACTGTCAAATAAAAAAGCCGACAATCTTTTAGATTATCGGCCGTTATTTTAGTCCACAAGTTCGGAGGTGTTTATGTAATTCTCTTGGCAAGAATTAGGATACTTCTCAAAATGAACTTGTTGATTTTTCACTTTCTTTATTTGATGACAAAGTTAAGCATTCTTAATATCAATTTCCAAAATCTTATCCAAAAAAGTTTTTAACAATAGATAATTTTTCTTCGAACTCCGCCTTTTTCTCCTCATTCACAATACCTTGTTCTACATCAAAATTCTCTTTAAATTTTGGTAATGTAAAGCTTTGTAAAATATTGGCTCCGCTAAAAGGTGCTCTCGCTTCAAAGGCTGCTACCACATTCTTACCACCTCCAGGACCAGGCGCAGTTGCCAAAAGAAAAACAGGCTTCTCTCCGAAATGCTTTCTGTCTTTGATTCTTGATATCCAATCAAATACATTTTTAAAAGCCACAGTGTATGTGCTGTTATGTTCGGCTAAAGAAATGACCAATAGGTCTGAAACATCCACTTTTTCAGCAAATCTCAAAGCCAAAGTAGGAATTCCGTCGTACTTTTCTCTGTCGGTGCTGAAGAGCGGCATCTCGAAATCATTCAGGTCAAGAACTTCCACTTCTGCGCCTGTAAATTGTTTCGCTGTGTATTCAGCTAATGTTTTATTGATCGAATCTTTGGCGTTGCTTCCGCCAAATGCTAGTATTTTCATTGGGTTTGAATTTATTTGAATTTTAAAGACGCAAATGTATCGACTTTAAAATTCAAATGTGTTGATTTATGATATGATTTAAAAATTTGCAAACTTATCCTCAATTATATAATCGAAAATAAAATTCGCAAAGTACAGATATGAAGTTGAAATTGGTCTTAAAATTGATAATGAAAATTCAAACAAACTTCATTATTGATTCACAATTCTAAATCCGTAACGCTATGATCTTCGACAAAAACTTTCTTACGCCAAGCAACGAAAACACTTACCATGTTTATCAGGAAGAATCTGGAAATGCAGATTTTGTGAATCCCTACAACGACAGTCCCTATTTGATCAGCTCTCTCAAGAAACTCAAAAGTAAAGTCATTTGTAAAAGAAAGAAGAAAGCGATAGAAGATTGCCTGGATAATTATAAAGACGACACGGTGGAGAATCCGGAAATTAATGTCTTCAAAAATGTTGATGAGATGAACACCACAGCCTCTTTCGCAGACTACGCACGATCTTCATATCAGAAGGTTTTGAAAGATTTGGAAAACATTCAGAAACTGATTGACAAACTGGATATCAATGAGCCAGACACGATCAGAATCATCCAGTAACAATGAATTAACTTAAATTCAAATCGATATATTACATACTTAGGCCTGAATCATTCAGGTCTTTTTTTGTGGTTTTTAAATGAATTTAATATGAACAAATCTTACTTTTGCAGAAGTAAGAAACACTGCAAAGTTTTGATTTAATTCAAAAATCTTTATTTTCCCATAGTGAGATAATAAAGATTTTATTACATTTGTCAACAACCACTAAATATATTTTATGTTAAAGAAAATTGTCTTTCTTAGTCTTATAACACTGACATATACAGCCTCAACGGCACAAACCAAAACAACTCCAATTTACCTTGATGATTCAAAACCTGTGGAACAGCGGGTAAAAGACGCGCTTTCCAGAATGACTTTGGAGGAAAAAGTGGCAATGCTGCATGCACAGTCTAAATTCAGTTCTGCTGGTGTTCCAAGATTGGGAATCCCTGAATTCTGGACAACTGACGGTCCTCACGGTGTGCGTGCTGAAGTGAAATGGGACGAATGGGATCAGGCCGGCTGGACAAACGATTCCATTATCGCCTACCCTGCTTTAACGGCTTTGTCCGCCACTTGGAACAAAAAAATGTCCTGGAATTATGGGAAAGCACTTGGAGAAGAAGCACGATACAGAAAAAAAGATATTTTGCTTGGACCTGGTGTTAATATTTACAGAACACCACTCAACGGAAGAAACTTCGAATATATGGGTGAAGATCCTTTCCTGACTTCCAAAATGGTAGTGCCCTACATTCAGGGTGTACAATCCAATGGTGTAGCGACTTCGGTAAAACATTATGCCTTAAATAATCAGGAAATGTTCCGTCATACAAGCAATGTGAAAGTAGATGACCGCGCTTTGCACGAGCTATATCTTCCACCTTTCAAAGCTGCAGTTACGGAAGGCGATTCGTGGACGATTATGGGTGCTTACGATATGTACAAAGGCCAGTACGCCAGCCAGAATCAGTATTTATTGAATGATATTCTGAAAGGCGAATGGAACTACAAAGGTGTTGTAGTCTCCGATTGGGGCGCAGTTAATAATACGGAACAGGCAATCAAAAACGGATTGGATCTGGAATTTGGAAGCTGGACCAACGGACTTTCTGCCGGAACCAAAAATGCTTACGACAATTATTACCTGGCTCAGCCTTATCTTAATCTGATTAAATCCGGAAAAGTAGGCACTAAAGAACTCGATGATAAAGTCACGAGACTTCTGAATCTGGCCTATAAAACCACAATGAACAAAAACAAGCCTCTTGGAAACGTAGGTTCAGAGGATCATAAAGCGGTTGCAAAGCAAGTTGGAGAAGAAGGGATCGTATTATTAAAAAATCAGAGTAATACATTACCAATCGATCTTAATAAAGTTAAAAGCATTGCTGTCATTGGTGAAAATGCCATCAAAATGATGACCGTTGGCGGCGGTTCTTCTTCTCTGAAAGCCAAATATGAAACACTTCCGCTTGATGGAATCAAATCCCGATTTGGAAAACAGGCTGAAGTGAAATTTGCAAGAGGTTACGTTGGCGATCCGGGCGGTGAATACAACGGTGTCAAATCCGGACAGGATCTGAAAGACGACCGTTCTGCCGAGGTGATTCTGAATGAAGCAGTTGAATTAGCCACAAAATCAGACTTTGTGATCTTCGTTGGCGGACTGAATAAAGCGGATCATCAGGATGCAGAAGGTGTTGACAGAAAAAGCTACGGCTTACCATACAATCAGGATAATGTGATTGCGGCTTTGGCAAAAGCGAATAAGAACTTTGCAGTTGTTTTGGTTTCCGGGAATGCGGTGGCAATGCCTTGGATTAAGGATGTACCGGCAATTGTGGAGTCCTGGTATCTGGGTTCAGAAGCCGGTAATTCGTTAGCTTCAGTTCTTGCCGGTGACGCAAATCCTTCCGGGAAACTTCCGTTTACTTTCCCTGTGAAATTGGAAGATAACTCAGCGCACCAGTTGGGTGAATATCCCGGAAATAAAGAAGAGCTGGCTGCCGGAAAAGGTGCAGACCAGAAAAATCCTATTAACATTACTTATAACGAAAGTATCTTTGTAGGCTACCGTTGGCACGACACGAAGAAGATCAAACCGCTTTTCAGTTTTGGTCACGGACTAAGTTATACCACATTTGAGTTTGGAAAAGCTAAGGCTGATAAAACAACAATTGGTCAGGATGATAAAATCACTTTCACCTTTACAGTGAAGAATACGGGTAAAAAAGCAGGCGCCGAAGTGGCTCAGCTTTACATTTCGGATTTGAAATCTTCCCTTCCACGCCCTACTAAGGAACTTAAAGGTTTCGAGAAAGTATTCCTGAATCCTGGAGAAGAGAAAGAAGTAAGCATTACTATCGATAAAGCCGCATTAAGTTTCTTCGATGCTGACAAACACTCTTGGGTGGCTGAACCTGGTGATTTTGAAGCCTTGATTGGAAATGCTTCTGACAATATCAAAACTAGAGTGAAGTTTACTTTGAAGTAGAAATCATTTTTAATTAATAATAACGAAAGCCTGAGAGATTCTCAGGCTTTTGCTGTATTCAACGCATTTGTTAGTGCTGATAATAATTAACAAAGTAGTGAGTAACTTATCCTTTTAATCTTTGCAGTGGCTATAATTTTAGGATATAACTGTGATTGATGTAGAATCTGCAGCCCGACCCAAATGGATCCCAATATAAAATCGGGAGGAAACGGAAGTTGGAAACAGCTGCCCAAATCATCATAATACCAATCTCTATTAATCCCAACAAAAAACCCGGAAGACAAATCTTCCGGGTTTTAATATTTCAATTCTTATTGCTGCAAATTATTCAACAATAATCTTTGAAGACTGGTTTTTAGTTTTCACAATGTAAACACCTTTTGGTAATTTATGCAATGTCACTTTTCCCTTATCCTCAACTTTGTCGATGGTTTGCACCAGTTGACCGTTCAGGCTGTAGATCTTCACTGTTTCGCTTTTATCGATGCCGCTCATGTAGAACTGGTTGTTCTTCACAGGGTTTGGATAGACGGTCAGTTTCTGATTTTTAGCTGCTGCGTCTTCTGTTGCCAGTTTTGTGTAGCAAGTCCAGGACAGGTTGTCAAATGACACACGGTTGCTGGTAGTATCATCCACTAGTTCAATCACGATGTTTCCTTCTACATTGATGTTGCTAATGGTAACATTCGTTGCAGTTTTGGAATAAGGAATCTGACCTTTTACCACACCGTTTATTTTCAAAGTGTAGCTTCCGTTTGAATCAGCGAAAGGCAGATAGGTTTTCACAGTTAATGATCCGATTCCGCCAGAGATCGTCGAAGATTTAAGGCTTCCTTTTCTTAGACAAATGGCTTTGTTGGCATCTCCGTCTATGTAAATCTGTTTGTCTGTTCTGGCAAAAGTTGCTGTCCATACAATACCTTTGTTGGACCATTCTCTGTCTAAGTAAGAAGAGTTGGTTGCCGGTATATTTTCGAAATCTTCTGTTCCACAAGTCATTTCCGCCTCTCCTGGGTTTCCAGGTCCTGACGTTCTTACTACTATTGTGTTGCTATTTCCGGATCTGTTGCCTGCTGCATCTTTTGCAACGACGTAAAAACTGTACTCAGTGCCTTGCGTCAATCCTGTGACCGTTCCGCTATTTGTTGAAACGGTGGTTTTAAGGACATTGTCCACATAGATATCGTATCCAGCAACGCCAATATTATCTGAAGAGGCGCTCCAAGCCAATGATACTGTTGTTGCACTGGAATTTGTAGAAACCAGATTAAGAGGCGTTGACGGCGCTTCCGTATCCACAGTTGTTCCGCCATTGAAGGTATCCGGCCACGTGTTTTGTGCAGCTGGGCCACCCCAGATTACAGTTGCCAGATATGGATTGTCTATAAATGGATTTCTGTTTTTCTGAATGCCAGCAACCACATTATTTCTTTGAATTTCGAAAGCTGAAACCGGGTCTTCTACATTCCATTTCAAAAGGATATCCGGGAAGTCGGAAGAGTAAGTGGCAGGATTCATAGTGATGTTCAGAGGAAGACATCTTGAGTTGTATCTCACGTACATATACATCAGGATTCTTGCGACATCCCCTTTCCACTCCTCACCTGGGTACCAGCCGCCACGGCTCGTTTTGTATGCAGTTGCGCCCGTTCCGTCATCAAAAAGGAGGCTTCCTCTTGTACTGTTTAGCGTGTTGTCTGCCGGACGAAGGTGGTGGCCATCAGAACCCGGACCTGACTCACCCAAGTTAGGTGTTCCTTTCGATTTAGCATAAACGTGCTCACGATTCCACTGTCCTGTGTACGGACGGCTTCTCTGGTGTGTTCCGGAAGCTTGCGAACCATAGATCAAAAGCAGATTGGAAGGATTTGCCGGATCTGCATCACTTGTCTTGAACAGATTTTTCAAACCTTCAGAATAACTGATGGTCTGCGTGTGCGTGGTCGTAATAAGTGTTGCAAGGTCATTTTTCAGTTCGTTTTTTGTTTTGCTGAAGTTGACGCCGGAATAATAAGACGGAGCCGACTGTGCAAACGCTACAAATGACATGACACTTGCGAAAAATGAAAATTTTAATTTCATACTTAATTCTATTTATTTAATTAAATTATTTTAATTGTGGATGCAGAGTGATCTTCAAAGTAGATCTCCAGCGGATGATCCTGAATAGCGATTGAAACCGGCGCTTCAAATTCCAGAAACAAAGTTGAATCAAAGAGATAAAGTGTCGCAATAATATCAATGTCTGCAATTGGGGAATGGATGCTGACTGCTATTCCCAGTTCAGATTCCTCAGGACTTGGATTTAAGTCATTCAGCTCAATCCGATCTGTGGAAAATGAAAGAACATCGGTCCAAAGTCCGGGATGGTCTTCGCCCTTTCCTACGAAAAGCTGATTGGTAGCGGCATTAATTCCAATGACGTAAAGCGGTGCTGCTTTTCCACCGACATTGATGCCCTTCCGCTGTCCGAGTTTGAATTGCTCAACACCCTGATGCTCGCCAACCAGAAAACCGTCAAAGAGACCGTAATTTCTTTTGGCTGTTTTGCGGATCAGTTCATCTTTCTTTGATGAAAAGACGACCTCATCATCATTGTAAATTGAAGATGTAGGTGGTATTTCTACGATTTGACCTTTATTAATCACAGATAATGCATTATTTGTTATGTCCGGTTAAAAAATAGTTCAATATTATTAACTAATAATCAACGGGGGCGCTAAAGTAATTAATTTAATTGAAATAGAAGTGCATTGCATAAAGTTTAACAGAATTCCTGGCTTTAAGTATCTTATCCAGCGAAATTCAAATAAGTCATTGAAACTTTAGAAATAACCGATTTTTAAAATTTTAACAAGAGTTTTGACATCAGACCTCATCCACCAGAGTCGCATTCATTAGTTGGAATACCAACTTTTTTCAAAGATTCTTTAAATACCCCAAAACTTACCAAAACCATCAAACTCCCCAACTCTCCCACTCACCTGTCATACTGAGGCTCTTAAAGCAAGCCAACAAAAAAGACCCAGGCAAAAACCCAGGTCTTAATATGATTAAATCAGAAAAACGTTTAGAGGTTTTGATCCTCGTGTTTCCCTTCGTTGATTTCCTCTACCATTTTAGCGTTGAAAGCCGGCAGATCTTCCGGTGTACGGCTGGTTACCAAACCATTGTCCACCACTACTTCACTGTCTTCCCAGATGGCTCCGGCATTTGTCAGGTCGATGCTGATGGAATCTACAGAGGTTAATTTTTTGCCTTCAACCGCGCCGGCACTGATCAGGATCTGAGGTCCGTGACAAATGGCAGCCACCGGTTTGTGCTGTGTAAAGAAATCCTGTACAAAAGACAATGCAGCTTGGTTTGTTCTCAGCTGATCGGGATTGATCACGCCGCCTGGCAATACCAATGCATCATAGTCCGAAGCTGACACCTCATCCAAGGTTTTGTCCACGTCGTATTCTTTTCCCCAGTCTTTTTCTGCCCAGGCTTTTATCGTTCCTACTTTCGGGCTGATGATGTGAGTTGTCCAGCCTTGTTTTTCAAGATGTTCTTTTGGAGAACTTAATTCGCTTTCTTCGAAGCCGCTAGTTGCGAGTATTGCAATTTGCTTTGACATAATATTTTATTTTGGTGTTAATATGCCAACATCTAAGAAAATATAATGCCGATCGGGGTTTCGGAAATTATAAAAGTTTGTTAAAGGTGGCATTGTGGGTAGCAGGTTTTAGGTTTTAGATTATAGTGATGAAATTGTTTTAAATTTTGTTAGCGCAAACTTTAAAGGAGCAAAAATTTCCTGGTAAATCATAAAGTTGAGATTGTTTAATTTTGCAGCATTAAAATAGCAGGAATGACAGTACAGGATTTGGTGGGAAGTTTTGCGGTGGAAGGCAGCAATCAGGAAGAGAGCGGTGCGCCCTATTACGGGATATTGACTTTAAGCCTTGATGAAAACAACCGGATCATTGCCCAATGGACGATTGGCGACAATATCCAGAATGGGACAGGCTTTTTTAAAGATCAGATTTTAGTGATTAATTTTAATTATGTAAGAGATGACCACCAAATCTACAAAGGTGTGGCGGTTTACCGCTGTATTAATAAGGATACTTTGGATGGCTTCTGGTCGGAGAAGCATGGGAATCCGCTTTATCTGGGGAGTGAGAGTTGTGTGAGGATTGCGACTGGTGGGTTTTTGAATTAAGTTCCATTGCTAAATAATAAACCGATTGTAAAAAGTACAAAGCCTGAGGTTTTCTCAGGCTTTGTACTTTTTTTAGTTGAAATATTTATGAATTAGAGAGTGGGCAGAGATATTCCTAATTTATAAAATTTTACATAATTATTCTCTGGAATATACTCGAAATTGTCTTTCACGAAATCATTTCTACCTATATTTTGATCTGAATAGATTATTAAGCAGTCTATGATTCTATCATAATTATCTTCAATTTGTAATTCTTTATAAATAGATTTCATCCTTGCATAACCACAGACTTGTCTTATATCCTCTTTGCTAATATTTCCATCTTTATATTGAGGTTTATACTTGGCATCTACTACCATTTGTATGTTTTCGGATTTTGAATTAATGATAAAATCTAATTCCTGAAAATTTGTTTTATATAAGTACTTAAGCTCATCCTTTTGCGGGAAGCGTTCTTTTAATTTTCCATAAACATATAACTCAAACAGTTTGCTCATATCAATCCAGAAAGGCGGCGTGGTGATTGTTTTTGCATGAGTATTGGTAATGTTATATCCGAATCTTTTTAATATCAATTTGGCTAACTGAACTGCTTCTTCATACTCTTTGTAAAAAGCATTGGTTTTAAAATGCTTTATATCGTTAATTTCAACTTCTTCCGATACAAATTCAAACGCTGGATTAATATAATTGAAAATTTCAGCTGTAAACTTTTCCGATTGCAGATTTTTTATATTAGGTATATAACGTTGAATAAACACCAATGCCTTTTTCAACAACCGGTTTTCTAGACTATTTAAGCCAAATTCATCATAACTACAGTAGGTATATAAAGGTTTATTTTTAACTAAATTGTGTTTAATAGTCTTAGTGATTAAAACCTTTCCTTTTATTTTCGCAAATAAATTATTTTCAACTTTGTAATATGATTTTTTTAATCCCTTGCGAACAATTTCTTTCAGCAAGTTCAAATACTGAACAACTAATAATGGTGTCAATAGATCTTGCTGTTGCGTAATTGCAATAGCAGTCTTATCCCATCTGATTTCAAATAATTCCGCAGTATGCTTAGAAGTTTCAGAATGTTTTAAGGCAGAAAACAACATTTTGAGGTAATCTGTTTGATCTGCTGATTCTTTGTTTAATTTCGGCTCTATATAAATAGCTTGTTCTTTTTCTATGATCCAATCAACCCCAATAAAATAACTATTTGCAATAGCGTGTTTTTTATTTTCTTTGTCAGAATAAATTCTAAAACAGTCAACTTTCTGACCCCTTTGCTTTCTTGTATATTGATAGAAAAAGTCATTATCAAAATGTAATTTACCTTCAAAATCAAATTCTCTTTTAGAATCAAAACCATTATAATGTTCTTGGATAATAGAAATCATAATAACTCTATTTCTATTATTGCATCTTCACTTAAGATTCCATCTTTAACATATTCTTTAAGTAGAGGTTTTATTTCGAATTCTAATTTCAGCTCTAGTTGTTTTTCTGTTTCTGCTAAAAAATAACTGTGCCCTAATTGAACATCTTTTGCCTTAAAGTCAGATTGTAGATATATAGTTTTGGATTCATCTTCATTGAAAATGTCTTTAATTTTTTTATATAAATTTTTAGCTTTTGAATTCAATTCTATATCTAAGACAACATCATCTATTGCCTCATCAGTTGGCAAAACATCTACAAAAGCGAAACGACGACGTATAGCATAATCTATGTGTCCCACTGATCGATCTGCGGTATTCATTGTACCAATGATATATAAATTGGGAGGAAGTATAAGTTTTTGAGAGCCGTCAACTTCATACATACTTTCAACTTCTTCACCACGGTATTCCAAAGAGTAAATCATTTCTCCCAGAACTGATGAAAGATTGGCACGGTTTATTTCATCGATAATTAAAATATAAGTTTTCGGTAATAATTTTCCAAAATTAAATGTATACTTATATTTATCAAAAAAATTCTTTAGTAAAGCATTGTAATATGTATATCTATAATGAGAATGTACAAATTTATCCCTGTCTAATAATGTCGATCCTAAAATAATTTCACCTTTAATTATAGCCTTTATAAGTTTTTTAAATTCATCAAATTTTATATGTCCCTTTGTCAACCAATTTTTTCCATATAAAAAATCTTTATTTCTAATTTTATATATAGTAATTTCTCCTGACAAATTATATTCAGTATCTGTCAAACTTGTCTCAATTTCATTTTTAAAATCTTCAAAATTCTCGTCAATCCATACATCTATATTGTTATCTGTTGAATCATTATTGCTTGCATTATAATTTCTCAGTGCTTCCTTAGCAAATTTTCCTAAAGTTTTATTTTCGGCTTCATAAATTATACCATCTCCATCGTCGTTAGGTTTCGCTACAATTCCTCTTACAAAATCTTCATATGTATAACTTGGATGAAATTGAATGAGCTTATATTGTTCATTATCTTTTAGTTCTTTAATATTATCTAGTTTTGATAAAATATGCTTTGCAATAGCTATTTCATAAGGATCTTGTCCATTTTTATTGTCGGGAATGATATCATTATTTAATTCATTTATTCTTTCAACAATTTTATGAAATTTAGCATAGTTACCGTCTTTCGAATTTGCGGAAGTTAATATAACTTCGTTCCTCTCAATATTTATTTCTTTTACTCTGTAAAAATTATCTTTTCCACTTGAGTTCGAAATATATTCTCCTATTGTTAAATACTTAATAATATCCTGTGATCCTATTTCTTTTAAAATTATTGTTTTAGCAATCTCTTTTGCTAATCTAGTTTTCCCTGTGCCTGGAGGACCTTGCAAAATAATCTGCTTTTTATATTTTAATAATTCAATGTTATCAGATTTCGTTTCAATTATTTCGCTCATTTCATTTGTCTCATTTACGTCATTTCCTAAAAGTTCATAAGTTTGCCAAGGCAGCGTTATGTTATCGTATACAGAGTTGCTATCAAGATTATCTAAATAATATTGCCAAACAGCATTGCTATTTTTAAACCAATCCCAAGTAATTTCAATATTACAGTTTTCAACATTTTTATTCAATAATTTAATAAATGTTATTATTCTTTCTTCATTTACAATTGTACATAATAGTTTCGGCTGCAATCCTGCAATCAAACGGTTAGTTGCTGCTTTTCTATTTTGATTTGTGTATTTGCGAATAATTTTTTTTAATTCATGGTAGCTTTCAAACAGTGCTTTATTTTGTGAAGCAGCAATATTTTTCAGGATTGGAGCTATCTCCTGCCAGTTTGCTTTTATTCTATCTTTTTCATCAACAGTAAAATATCCTAATTTTAAAGAAGAAACACACTGATCACTAGATTTATCAAAAAATTCTGTAAAAACCTCATTATCCCATTCACTCCAATCTTTACCTGTCAAGGCTTCTTCTATAAATAATGGCACATAATCTTTATAATTATTTTGCCATCCTTCCCAGATATCAATTTCATCTACAATTTGTTTTAGTGTTTTCATAATTTTTTTAGTTATTTATTTTATTAATAGTTTGCTACTCAATAATAATCCCAAAGCTGGCGATTGTCTTCTTGGCAAATAAGGTTTAAAATTATTTGTTTTAAATTCTGTTAATTCCATATAAGCTTGGTATAATTTATTCAAATTCATACTCCATTCAACACCACTTGATTCTCTGATAAAAGTTAGTAATGAAACATTTAAAGACACAACGGTATATACATTTCCAGTCACACTTGTAAATTCTTTCAAGTTTTTAATCAATGAAAGAAATTGTGTATAATCTATATTTGGATTCGTTTTTACAATCATTATTTTGAATTTATTCCTTTACCTATTCCTCTTAAAATTCTCCGCCTGCTCCAGCACATTCTTATACACTTCATCCTGCGTAATCGGCGGATAACCGAATTGATGAAGCTTCACAATGATTTCCATCTTCAATTGTGCTTTAATATCTTCCCTATCGCTCCAGTCCGGAAATCTTGCGGTATCATCCACAATCTTTTTAATTTCTCGGGCGAGTTCCAGCATTTTGTCTTTGTCGAATTCAAAACCGTATTGCTTACAGATCATATCGAGAATATCGTAAAACGCTTTCTCTTCGTAGTTAATGCCGAGATCTTCAAACGACGCCATTTCGGTACGCAGTTTTAGGATCAAGTCAAGAATCTGTTCCGAAGTATCAGCTTGGATACCGTCGTAATCCAGCAGGTCGGCTTCACTTCTCTCGTTATAGCTGTTGATGATTTTCTGTAGTCTTTCAGAGAACTCAATGCCTTTTACTTTATTAACTTTTTTGAAATCGGAGATGGCTTGTTTTAAAAGGCGTTCTAGGATTTTGATCTTGGTATTTGGCAACTCAAGGGCATTGATTTTCTCGAGAAACTTATCGTTAAACAAATCAATTGCATTGGCTTTATTGTCATCCAGTTTAAAGATTTCTTCCACACCTTCCGAGATAATGGCATCTTCTACCATCTTGCTCACTTTGGCATTCATCTGTGCGGTATCGGGAGCTTCACCTTTAGTTAATTTTATCACAATAGATTTAATGGCAAAGTAAAAATGAATCACATCGGTTTCTTTGTTATTAAAGATTTCCGAACCGCAGGTCAGATTGTAAGCCGCCTTTAGTTTTTTGGTCACATCTACAAAGAATTTTTCCGACTTTTCAGTGAGCAAAACCAATTCAGAGGCACGATTTAGACAATGCAACTGCTCAACGGGCGAACCTTTAAAATAATCGGTGGTATCAAACTGATAGAAAAACTGTCTCAGTAAATCCAACTGATCTCTCACGATAATCACCGCTTTATCAAGGTCTTCAAAATCATCGGCTGCAGTGGTGTTATTAAATAAACCCAAAGCGTGGTTCAGGTTTTTCTTGATGCCGATATAATCGACCACCAGACCTTTATCCTTGCCTTCAAACTTTCTGTTCACACGGGAAATCGTCTGTATCAAATTATGCGTTTGCAAGGGTTTATCAATATAAATCGTATCCAAAAACGGAACATCAAAACCTGTGAGCCACATATCGACCACGATGGCAATTTTGAAATTGGAGTGGATCTGTTTAAACTGGCGATCAAGTTCCTTTCGGTCTTCTTTGTTGCCGAGCATATTCCACAAACTTTCTTCGTCATCTTTGTTTCGGGTCATCACCATTTTGATGCGCTCGACGGGTTTGATTTCTTTCTGCTCTTTTTCGCTAAGGTTTTCCGCAATACTTTTTTCACTCCATTCCGGTCTTAGCCTGATGATTTCTTTATAAAGTTTATAAGCAATCTCACGCGAAGCACAAACGAACATTACCTTTCCGGCGACGGTTGCTTTCTCCCCGATTCGTTTTTCATAATGGGTAATGAAATCCTGCGCAATCGCTTCGATTCTTCCAGGGTCACCCAAAATCACTTCCATTCTGGCAATGGCTTTCTGGCTGGCTTCCACGTGGTATTCCGAAGCGCCTTCTGCTACAGCGTTTTGATAATACTGTTCAATTTCAACCACTTTTTTATGGTTCAGATTAACCTTTGCAGCACGTCCTTCATAAACCAGCCGAACCGTGATTTCATCCACTACAGATTCAAACATCGTGTAGGAATCTACCACAGGACCAAATACATCCAAAGTCTTATCAATAGGCGTTCCCGTAAATCCTACATACGTCGCATTCGGAAGAGAATCGTGAAGGTATTTTGCAAAACCATACGATTTTTTAACGCCATCTTCATCAATGCGGACTTTCAAATCAAGATTCACCTGTGAGCGGTGGGCTTCGTCGGAAATACAGATGATATTGGTACGTTCACTCAACACCTCATCGTCCTCTGCAAATTTCTGAACAGTCGTCAGAAAGACCCCGCCACTTTCCCTGCCTCTCAATCTTGTGCGTAGATCGGCTCTGGATTCTATGTTAATAATATTTTCATCGCCAATAAAATCCTTGGCATTGGTAAAATCTCTCGACAGCTGGTCATCCAGATCGGTTCGGTCGGAAATAATAATGATGGTCGGACTTGCCAATTGCGTGGAACGCATCAACAGTCTCGACAGGTACAGCATCGTATAACTTTTTCCGCAACCTGTCGCTCCGAAATAGGTTCCACCTTTCCCATCGCCTTCCGGTTTGCGGTGCTTTTGGATATTGTCGAAAAGCTTGTTGGCAGCATAATACTGCGGATAACGGCACAGGATTTTTTCTTCTTTCTTAGACGTATCGGGAAACAGAATAAAGTGATGCAGAATATCACAAAGCCTCTGCTTGTTCAGCATTCCGTGGACTATGGATGTTGCGGTATGAATGCCCGTCAGTGCTTTCTTTTCTTCACCTGTTATTTTGTGCCAACCGTAGAAGAAATCGTAAGGCGCAAACAGAGAACCTGCTTTGTTGTTCACGCCGTCGCTGATAATGCAGAACGCATTGTATTTCATCAGTTCCGGAATATCTCTTCGGTAGCGGATGCTCAGTTGTTTGTAAGCATCATAAATCGTAATCTCTTCTTCTATCGTTGTTTTAAACTCAAAAACCACCACCGGAATCCCGTTGATATACAGAATCAAATCGGGAATACGCAATTCTTTTCCCTGAATCTCCAGTTGGTTCACAATCTTAAACCGATTGGTTTTCAAAAGACTGCTTTCATCAATATCGATGTAGCGGATGTGCAAATCTTTCTTAGAAGGATTGTTTCTCTTAAAAATGAGACCGTCTGCCAAGAGTTTTCCAATGTATTTATTGCTATCATACAGATTGGAAGATGGTTGATACGCCAGTTCATTGACAAGGGTTTCCAGCTCTATCGTTTCCAAATCTGGATAACGTGACAGCAGAAAATCACTCAGATCTTCCCGAATCAAAACTTCCTGATGCGAAGCCCGAACTACGTCTTTGCCATTCAAATACTCATAGCCTTCCTGTTTCAGAAGATGGATGAATGATTTTTCTAATTGGGACTCGGTATATTTCATTGGTTCTCAGAATTTCCTTTTGGTTTTCTAATGTCAATTTTTCTTGCTAACTGTTCGAGCAGATCGTTAGATTCTCTTTTTTCATTAATAGTATTTCTAAAGCCATCTTTATCAGTTGTCGGTGACTGTTGATAAATATTTTTACCGAAATCTGAATTTGAAATCAAAAACTTCACAAAATCGCTGTCAGACAAAAATTCATTCTTGATTATTAATCTAAAAATATCTTTTTGATTACTTAGCAAATCATATTTTACAAAGTATGGTAAAATTAATTTTGCGACTTCTAAATTGACAGAAATTGAAGAATTTAAAATTTGATCTCTAATATTTTTCAGTGTGTTTATAATAGACAACTTATCATTATTTTCATCATACTTTTTTAGAATAGTCCACCATTGTTTATTAATTGTATTCCCCGATTTTAACAATTCAATAAATTTACTATCATATACATCCAATGACTCCTGAGTAAGACTTCTCAACTCTAAATATTCAAAATATTTAAAATGAACATCTGATTCACTATCAAAAACAGTTTCATAACTATCCTTGTCTAAGTTTTTAAATTCAACATTAAAAACCTCTAGGAAATCTATTGTCATTCTTAAGTGCAAGTTTTTGACACAGTCATTAATAAATTCATCATTTAATTTATTCACATCAAAATTATCCTTATCTATTTCCCATTCGTTTAACTCGGTAATTAATTCGCTATCATTTATTTTTAAACTTTCTTTAATTTCTTGATATTTGTTTATTAATTCTAAAATATTCGCTGTTTTTTTTAGAGAAGTTAGTGGAAACATTAACAAAATAATCTGTCGAAATAATGGTGCATTTTCAAATGTTTTAGATAATAAGAGTAAGTCATCATAATTAATGTACTGCAGAATAATTTTCGCTATTTCACTTGCCTTTTCTTCATTCTCTGAGTTTAGAACATCATTAAAATAGTTTTTATATGAAGAACTAAATGAATTTCCTTTTGCAATCCTCATCGCTATTAATTCATTTACAATTGGCAATTCTGATGTTTTATTATTTGCATAAAAAGTATATATTGTAATATCCTCTAATAAATTTTTTAACTCAGCCTTCCCCTTAACTGTCTCCTTTATTTTAATCAATATATTATTTGCTAATTCAATATCATTTTGATCTATAAATTTGTTAAATGCAGATTTTAACGTTTCTCGGTATTGTCTTAAATTATGCGTTTGGGCAAGTACATCAGTGTGCTCTAATGCGATAACATCTTCAATTTTTAATTTAGAAAGATGTAAATCAAGCTGATAAAAATTTGTATTAAATTTGTACTTATTATAATCATTACTTTTATATTCAATTATCTTGATAAAATTACTAGCAGAAATTGCTTTTTCATTTAAAATAGCAGTAATTCTGTCATCTCCCAAATCCTTTGAGATATCGTCAATCAAATCTGCATAGTTTTCAATATTGGTGTCATCTATTAATGTGTAATAATTTGCTAACAATCTAGATAAATATAAATTATCAGAAATGTTTTTCAATAAAGTAACTTGCCATCTTTCAATTTCTAACTTGCTACCAAAATCTAATTTTTGTATCTTACTATAAAATAAATCCCACGCTTGACTGATATGTAATTTTGAAAGATTTGTTTCGTCAGCTAATTTTGATAATGTTAAAATCGGATTTTCTAAAATCTCAAGTTCGGTAATTGCAGAATTAAAGATAGAATCAATAAATTCAGATTTACATATTGTATTAAATTGCTCTACATCGTTTTTATTCATTGAATCCCTCAACTCTTGAGTATATATAAGTTCTATTGCATTTTCCACATCAATGTGGTAAACTATTGCAGTTAGTTGTTTTGCAAAATCTTTATCATTACTGTAAAAAGATTGTAAGCCCTTTAGATATTCGAGATTTGTTATAGCATTCAGCGGATTTTTTAAAATATCATCTTTTTTTAAAACAAAAATTGCAACATATCTTTCTTTGAAGCTGTTGTCTAACAATTTGATTGTGAGTATTTCATTAATAAAAGATATTATTTCTCTCGGCGTTATTCTTCGATTTAGAAACTCATAAACTTGGACAACCAATTTTAATTCATCCTCATTATAGCCTGTAAAAGCTTTTTTCCATTGCTCAGTAAAAAACTTTTTCCAGTTAGACATAATTGGCAAAGTGATTCTAAATACAATATCAAAAGTTTTATTTACATAATCATCACCAAATTTAGTATCTGAACCGTTTAATTCTTTAAAAGCATTTTGAATGTGTTCTCGATCGAAAGGAATAATGACTTTTATATTTTTATATTTTTCCTCAGCAAAAAATATATGTATAGAAGACCATATGTTTAAAATATGTCTTTTAGGAAGTCGATCGAAATTATCAAAAACTATAACAACTTTTTGATTGAGATCTAAATCAATATCTCTCATCCAACTACGGAATTCTTTTACGGTAGGTTCTTTTTCACTAATTACCTCTATTTTAGTTTCATCAACTTTTTGATTATTATATATTTTGAATAACTGTTGTGTGGCGTCAAAGCTATATTTTTTAAATCTTTGAAAATTTGTCAACTTATTCTGTTCATCATCATTTAGTCCTTTATTTCTCAATCTTACATAATAGTATACAAATAAACTAAACAATAAAAGTATGGGTAAAAGAACAAGTATAATTTGCCAATAAAAATATAATCCTTTTGCAAACGTATTTACCGTAGGAATATATATTATCAGTAATAGTGAAATGATAAAACCAATACTTAAATGAGGAATGTTTGTAGTAGTTGTATTTTTCCGTTTACTAGTAAGAATTTTTAGTTTCTCATTCCAATCATTTTTTCCGTTAACAATACCATTAACTGTTATAAAATCAGTAATTTCCGAAAGTATTGAATGTCTTTGTTCATCTTCCTGATGCCCCCAAACATCATAGACAAAAAATTTATGAGTACTTTCAAGCTTTTTATCAAGTAATTTTACCAAGTTACTTTTTCCAGAACCCCATTCACCGTCAATTCCAATAATCTTAAATTCAGGATCATTGATAATTTTCTCACTAATAACTTGTGATATTTTATCTTGCGATTTATTTTCAAATAAATCTTCACCTAATGGTTGATTCGTTAGAAACTTAAAAATATCGCTTTTAGAATTTTCTTCCATCGTTTTATAATTATTAGTTTTTTTTATTTATTAGCAAATTGTTCATTGCTATCTACAAGAGATGTAAATGTTAGAACGTTAACATTTATAATTCTATATCCTAATTATCCTATCAACATTTTCCTTAGACATATTCAATTCTCTCAACTTTTTTACAGATAATCTATAAGGATGTTTCCTATCTGTCGGTAAGTGAATTAGCAATTTTTTAAAAAGTAATTCGCCAGTTCCGCTATAAATTTCTTCAAACGTACCATCTTCATTGAGTTGCACTGCAATAAAATATTTTGGCTTTCGATAAATGTGTTTAGTAAAATAAAAATATTCTTTAAAAGAAGCTTTTATCTGAACTTGCTTTTCCTCCGAATCTGTTACAAATCCATCGTGAATATGAGTATTATCACCATAAAGAGTTAACCCATAATGTTCTGCAACCAATACTTCTCCTATATCTCCTACTAGCTTTCCATCTAAAGTAAAATTCTTATTATGATGCTTGTATTTTTCCTTTAATACCTTAATAGTGGTAAACAGTATTTCTAATTCTTCTTTCACATTTCTACGGTTTTACTAAATTATCCAAACCGATTATCATTAATTTGCTAGTACATCATCAACTTTAACTAATTCCGCTAATTTAGAAGCAACATTAAGCATTGTATCTTCCACCGTACTTAATCCACTTCGAGAACCAAGCAAAGGACTAACTTCACGCAATTTTTCAAAGGTTGTATCGTGGACAATTGGAACAAGTAAATCTCGAGCTAATAGAGCTGAAAGTTCTTTGTCTGCAATTCCTTCTCCTTTCACACGTTCAAGAAAATTTGGCGTAACTAACACAATACCCACACGGGATTTTGCTAAACCTTTATCTATTTCCCGTAATAAAGAAGAACCTAATAAAACATCTTTTTCACTAAACCATACCGTTACACCTTTAGATTCAAGTATATCATGTAATTCCTTAGCTGAATCTTTACGGTCATCCCACGCATGACAAAGAAAAACATCTCTTAAGTCAGGTATATCAGATCTCTTTTCCACGTTTTCACGAACTGGAGTAAGAGTTCTAATTTCTGCAGGTGTATAAAGTATTGTCGAGCCTGCTGAAGACCATCGTGCTTTAGATCTACTTTGTCCACTACCGCTATTTCTGCTCGAAGAACTTCCATAAGATGATGAATTATAAGGTGACGAGTATGAAGAATAAGAGTTATATCCTCTATAACTTCCTCCACACGCAGGACAATTTTCCCTTGCACTTGCAGTGCGATGACCATGAATTGGTGCTGTACATCTTGCCATAATTTGATTTTTATAGTTATTAATTTTTATCTTTTAAGCACTCACTTCCTCCCCAACCGACAACCGCGACAACAACAAACTTTGCAGTTGTGTGAGTTTTATATTTTCTAATGTTTTATAAGCTTTTAAGTCAATTATGTTTGTGAATTTAAAAAATGATACTTCTTTTAAATTCTTAGGTAAAATCAAATCAATTGCTTCTATAATTTGTTTACTTAAATTAGGTTGTGCACCTCCGATAGCCAATGTTTCAATCTGTTTTTGTTGATTTAATAAAGCATAATACAGGAATGCAGACCTTTCCTTTTCAAAACAAATCATTGCACAACAAGCTTGATTAGTGGAAACTTCCTTTTTTAGATAAGTTAATTGACCAGCTGTTGCTCCGTACATCGCCATCAATACTGATTCAGTAGGTATTAACTTTGCGGAACTATTTTTATAACCCTCTTTTGAAATATATTCTTCTGCGCCAAATACAACATTATTAGATACTTCTCCTGTTTTTAACCAAGGAATATCATTAGAGTTCCAATAATTCAAATTATCTCTACTCGGAGTACCACCACTTTTCATTTCATCACAAAAATCTTTAACTTTTACAACTTCCCACCCCTCCGGAATCTCCTTCCCAAGCTCCTCATTCCAAACCATTTTACCGCCAGAAGATTTGTAAGGTTTCCCCGCTCCATTTGGAAACTCAAAATCCACAAACCAATGCTTATACAAAGCCTGCGCAGTAGCTTCCAACTTTTCGCAAATCTGTTCATTGACTTTTATTTTATTGGCTATGCTTTGGTATTGCTCAACAATTTGTCGCTGTTCCTCAATGGATGGAATAGGTAATTCAACTTCACACATATCTTTCCAATCAAAAACTTCTCTTACACTACCAATCGAATGGTATCTCGCATATCTATCAAATTCTGGTCGTGAGAACCACATCATCAAATAATCAGGAGAGAGCTCATTTTCATCAATAATCTTAAAACTGGTATATGCCTGAGAAATCATAGCCTTATCAAAGTCTTTTAATAATGCTATTCCTATTTTATCGCCTCGTCTAGATGTATCTGCTATATATACGAAGTTATTTTTCTCAATCAGTTTATATTTTGACATATCGGATCCAATTGTATTGGCTATCGATGTAATGAATCTTTTTTGCACAGAAACACCTAATAGTGGAGCATCTGATAAATCCCTATTCCGATTATCTATTAATTTAATATATTTTCCTAGTTTTTTATAACTCATATCCCAAAGTTTTAAAAACATTGGAAATCTCTTCTTTTAATTGGATTTCCTGCTGAAACAAATCTTTCAAATCAGTCTGTAAGCTTTGCATATGCTCAGCATAGTCCAGACGTTCATCACGGTTTACAAATTCAATATATTTACTTGGCACCAAAGAATAATCTTTTTTTCGGATGTCCTCCAGACTGGCACTGTACGAATACTCGGGAACATCCTGATAAGTTTCCTTCCAATCAGTCTGTTGCCAATTGTGATAATGCTTCGCTATTTCCGAAATTTCTTCTTCTCCAAAATGAGTAAATTTCTTTTCAAACGGTTCGCCTTTCTGACGCAAATCCATAAACAAAACTTCGCCTGTACGGCCACGGTAATTTTTAATACCGTCATTCACTTCAAAAGTTCTTTCTTTTTTATTGCGGTTAAGAATCCAAAGCGTCACCGAAATATCTGTGGAATAAAACATTGCTCTTGGCAAAATCACAACCGCTTCCACCAAATCATTTTCAATAATCTGCTTCCGGATTTTATATTCTTCGCCACCACCGCTCAAAGCACCGTTTGCCAAAATAAATCCGGCAACACCATTCTGAGAAAGCTTGGAAATCATATTCAGAATCCACGCATAATTGGCATTGGATTTTGGTGGCACTTCATAGCCTGCCCATCTTGGGTCGGTGGTCAGTTCGCTGTCTGCACGCCAGTCTTTTAAATTAAAAGGTGGGTTCGCCATAATGTAGTCGGCTTTCAGATCTTTGTGCTGGTCGTCGCCAAAAGTATCTGCCGCTTTGCTCCCCAGATTGGAAGAAATCCCACGGATGGCGAGATTCATCTTGGCAAGTTTATAAGTTGCATTAGTCAACTCCTGCCCGTAGATAGAAATATCTTTTTTGTTTCCTTTATGACTTTCAATAAACTTCAGCGACTGCACAAACATACCACCCGAACCACAGGAGGGGTCATAGATTTTCCCTTTGTAAGGTTCTATCATTTCAGCGATAAGATTAACGATAGACTTTGGGGTGTAGAATTCTCCTTTTCCTTTCCCTTCGGCAATCGCAAATTTGCTCAGGAAATATTCATACACACGCCCTACAATATCGTGGGCTTCGTCTCGTAGCGTATCAATATTGTTGATGGTATCCAGCAAAGCCGAAAACTTAGATTGATCCAATCCAAGACGTGAAAAATAATTATCAGGCAAAGCGCCTTCCAGAGATTTGTTGGTGCGCTCGATGGTTTTCAGAGCAGAATCTACAATTAATGTAATATTTTCCTGTTTGGCGTTTTCCATAATGAAAGTCCACCGAGTTTCTTCAGGAAGGTAGAAGACATTTTGTGACTGATAAAATTCAGGAATTTCTAAGAAAGCTTCTTTGTGTTCATTGATAAGTTCCTGTCTTCGTCTCACAAATTTGTCATTTGCAAACTTAAGGAAGATCAGACTCAACACCACGTGTTTGTATTCGGAAGGCTCCACAGAACCTCTTAATTTATTGGCAGAATCCCAGAGGATTTCTTCGGTACTTTTTGTTTTTGCAGCTGTTTTCGTTGCCATTTAAGTCTTTCTATATAGTTTAAAAACAGATGCTTTATGTGTCTGTTTTACATTCATTAATTCTTATGATGATTTGGATTCTTTCCATCAATCGACCCATTCTTCAAATTATGGGTGCAGAGGATCAGAATTTTCATAATAATATTTGACAGGTTTATTTGGAAAAGAATGAAGTTTTGTCTCATTCGTTTCTGGATCAGTAAAAGGAATGATAAGATTGTTTAATTCAAAAACAAGATTTCCGCCTTTGTCAAGGTATTCTATGAAAATAGATTTCACCGTGCTTAGGTCTATAGCACAGCTTCCGTTATAAGTGATCATGAAGTCAATAGTTTTTCAATTCCAAATATAAATTAAAAAACGCACTTATATTGATAAAATCCTTATGAATAAATGAATTACATTAATCATTACAAAAATCCTTAATCAACTCTATCAATTCATCCTCATTCATAATAGCAATGTTTAATGACACTATCTTTTCCATCTTCTTTGGCCCCGCTCCATT
>Ga0213834_100112_pt1 | contig 86616 bp, 87 predicted proteins | sample SWPTP12_FD_160580 | JGI IMG/M metagenome (GOLD analysis project Ga0213834, IMG submission 160580) | Coastal seawater microbial communities from Marineland, Florida, United States - SWP TP1 #2 | ecosystem: Environmental > Aquatic > Marine > Coastal | place: USA: Florida | collected 2016-08-06 | reverse complement strand
GTTGGTTTTCAGTTTGTAGTTTTGGTTAAAAAAGCTATCTTTAAGAAAAATAACAAATTATGTATTTAGTTGGAATCCTTATCTTTTTTGGACTCATTGTCCTTTTCGCATCATTTTTTACGGTAAAACAGGAGACTGCGGCACTTGTGGAACGTTTGGGCAAGTTTCATTCTGCGAGGCACGCCGGTTTGCATTTGAAAATTCCATTTATTGATCAGATTTCCAAAAGAATGAATCTGCGTATTCAACAGCTGGATGTGATGATTGATACCAAAACTCTTGACAATGTTTTCGTAAAAATGAAAATCTCTGTTCAGTTTCAGGTGATTAGAAATCAGGTGGCCGATGCTTTTTACAGACTCGAAAGTCCACACGATCAGATTACGTCTTATGTTTTTGATGTGGTGAGAGCGGAAGTTCCTAAACTTAAATTAGATGATGTATTCCTAAAGAAAGATGATATCGCAGTTGCTGTAAAGGCCGAATTGCAGGAAGCAATGCAAAGTTATGGTTATGATATCATTAAAGCTTTGGTAACAGATATTGATCCTGATGACCAAGTAAAACACGCCATGAACAGAATCAACGCTGCAGAACGCGAAAAAACAGCTGCAGAGTACGAATCCGAAGCTCAAAGAATCAGAATCGTAGCCGTTGCAAAAGCAGAAGCTGAATCCAAAAAACTACAGGGACAAGGGATTGCGGATCAAAGAAGAGAAATTGCGAAAGGTCTGGAAGAATCTGTAAAAATGCTGAATGCAGCCGGAATCAGTGCGCACGAAGCCTCAGCTTTGATTGTTGTGACGCAGCATTACGATACTTTGCATTCGATAGGAGCAAATAACAGATCCAATCTTGTTTTGTTGCCTAATTCGCCGACGGCAGCAAGTTCTCTGCTAAATGATTTAGTAACATCTATGGCTGTTTCGAAAAAGATTGAGGAAACAAATTAATTTGAAATTCGAAAAGTCAATTTATAAAATCAAAGCCCGATATTTTCGGGCTTTTCTTATGCTTGGTCGGTTTTGAATCCAATAGTTTTCGCTGGTGCTTCTTTTGCTTTGTAAGTCTCCAGTTCTTTTTTTAAAGCTTCGATTCTGACTGAAAATCGGTCATACGAGTTAGCCGAAGCTTCCATTACAAATTGCTGCACATTATTAAGATAGTCATTCGTCAGCTTGGATGCGGATTCTTTGAAAGAAGCTTCCAAAATTGGTTGGCTAATTTTAATTTTCTCAGTTCTGTTTTTCAGATATGAACTACGAATTCTCTTTTTAAGACTTTGGGTGAAATCTACAATCATCGTGTTGGAAAAAACCTTCATTTTCTCAGCAATATCTAGCCAGAAGGGAATTTGATCTGCTTTGTTTTCTTTTAGAATTTTTAATAAAGTCGCCTCTCCGCTGAGATTTTTTGTCATATTGAAAAGAAGCATTTCTGCACGTTCCTGTAAATTCGGTGGGAAAATCGGAATCAAAACATCAAACCTTCCAGGTGCAATCATTTCTGTTTCGATTCCTGCTAATCCTTTTGCAGAGCCGATCATCAAAAGATTTTCCTTTTCAAATTTTTCTATATTCTGGAAAATACAATCCTTCACTTCCTCATTATCATAACTGATCATTTGATTTTCCTTTCTCTGCGCCATTATTTCATCAAAATTTTCAAGGAAAAGAATGACCTTGTTTTTCTTCAGCATTTCGGAAAGATAACTGTCAAAATCTGTTTTGTTATCATTTTCTGAGGTCGATTTTAATCTGGATTTCAGGATTTCTAAAAATTCGAAATCAATCATTTCTGCAATCCTTTTTGCCCAGAATATTTTGCCGCTTCCCGGAGGGCCGTAAACTATAATTCCTGCAGCTTTCTGAATACCCCAGTTCTTCGATTGTTCAGGATTGATGAATGGTTCCAGCATATCATAGATGTAAAAAAACAAATCTCGGTAGCCGATAAAATCCCGCTGTTTCAGTTCTGTCTTGTTGCCGAAATAGTTGTAAATGAACTGATAATCTCCACCCAACTGATGATCTATTCCGAAAGTAGAAACAGAAGATTTGTAAAGACCATTATCATAAATATTTACTATTTTATTTTGGATAATTTCTTCGACTTTTTCTTTTGGCTGATGTATTTTTTCAGCAATCTGATCTGAATTTTTTTCCTCATTCAGGTCTTTGTCATATTTTCTCAGGAATTCCTTATTTTCTGTCGCAAAAGTTTCGAAATTTTGTGTAATATTAAGATTCGGAGAAAGACAGTCTGATATTTCGAGATCAAAATCCTGAATAAACTGCTTGATACTTTCTTCAGAAATGTCTAATTTTTTGGAAAACTCTGTGATGTTTTGAATCATTTTTTTCAATCTTTTCGGTTATTTAACAAAAACTATACAAATCGGAGTAACAATTGACCCAATATTAAGACTTTTATATCAAATATTTATATGGAAAAAATTCTGGAAGTTAAAAACTTAACCAAAAAATTCAAACAGATTGCGGTTAACAACATTTCCTTCGATGTGGAGAAAGGAAATGTCTACGGTCTTTTGGGACCCAACGGAAGCGGAAAATCCACGACATTCGGGATGCTGCTTTCCACAATCAATCCAACTTCCGGAAACTGGAAATGGTTTGGAAAAGATGGCACTGATACCGATACGTTGAAAAGAATCGGCGCAATTATAGAGCAGCCGAACTTTTATCCTTACTTGAGTGCCGAGAAAAATCTGCAAATCGTTGCGACAATCAAAGGTGTTCCAGAGCAGAGAATCGATCAAGTTTTGGAAACCGTCAATCTTTTGGGAAGAAAAAAAGACGCTTTCTCATCGTATTCTTTGGGAATGAAACAACGTTTGGCAATTGCTTCGGCATTGCTCGCAAATCCGGAAGTTCTGATTCTGGACGAGCCTACAAATGGTCTTGATCCGGAAGGAATTATTCAAATTCGAGATATTATCAATTCGATTGCAAAGTCCGGAACCACAATTATTGTTGCGAGTCATCTCCTGGATGAAATCGAAAAAATCTGCAGCCACGTGATTGTCCTCAAACACGGAAGCGCCATTTATTCAGGATCAGTCGATGCGATGAGCAATACGAAAGGTTTCTTTGAATTGAAATCTTATGATGCAAATGCTTTGATTACAGCTTTGAACGGTTTGAATGTTTTCTCAAGCATAAAAGAAAAAGACAATTTGGTCATTGCCCAGATTTCAGAAGATATTTCAGCGTCAGAACTCAATAAAAAATTATATGAAAAAGGTGTTTTCCTGTCTCATTTGATGAAGAAAAAAGAAAGCCTTGAAACCCAATTCCTAGAACTTGTAAAACAATCCAACTCATGATCAGATTATTAAAATTAGAATATCTCAAAAATTTGAACTACAGGCCTTTTAAGGTTTTTGCAGGTTTGTACTTCATTGTTTTGATCGCATTGTTGTTTGTAGGATTGGTAGATTTTGATCTTTTCGGAAATAAAATCAACCTAAAAGAACAGGGAATGTACAATTTTCCAGGCGTCTGGAATTTCACAACTTACATTGTCGGATTGCTGAAAATTTTCCTGGGTTGTATTATCGTATTTTCTATCTGTCAGGAATTTAGCAACAGAATGTTCAAGCAAAATCTAATTGACGGATTGAGTAGAGAAGAATTCATTTTTTCCAAATTATTGACGATTTTGATTTTCACCGGTTTTTCAACTTTAGTTGTTTTTGTAATGGCTTTTGCTTTGGGTAAAAGTTATTCTGATACTCAGGAAAGTGATTTGATTTTTAAAGAAATCTATTTTATTTTCAACTACTTTTTGAAGTTATTCACTTTCTTTTCCTTCCTGATGTTTCTATCCATTCTTTTCAGAAAATCGATTTTTGTGTTTCTTGGATTTTTTATGTTTTGGTTTGTCGAGAAAATTTTAATCTTTATCGAGTCATTCAGTATTCAGCATCACGTTACAGAATTAGAGCGGGCCAAAGTTCTCAATACAAAAACTTTTTACACGGATTATCTGCCTCTGGAAAGTATGTCGAACCTGATTCCAAATCCATTAGTAAGAACAAATATGGCAAAGCTTTTGGGAATGCAGTTCAAATTCGAATATCCTGTTGGAAGTGTGATAGCTTGTTTCATCTGGTCCGCAATATTTATAACAGGAAGTTATTATATTCTTAAGAAAAAAGACTGGTAAATATTGCTTTAATTAATTTGATGTAATATTTTGATAATAAATAATTTATATAAGAATAATTAAAGTTAATTATAATATTAAAATAGCAAACTAATTACGAAGTTCAAAACCACTGAAGTTGATTTCGGTGGTTTTTATTATGTTAAATTGGATCTTAAAGTGTTAAAAAGTGCTTTGTTTAAAGGTGTTTTCGAGACTTTTTTTAACCCAACTTTAACTTTTAAACTGTTGATTTTAACATTAAAACGGATAATTTTGTATCAATGAATTTTAGAATTACTCTTGCCCTAATTTTTATGATAATTTCCTCGCAATTTCTTGTTGCGCAGAAGAGTTATAATGCTTTGGTTTACGAAGGTAATAAGAAATTTGATGCCAAGGAATATGATGCTTCATCCAGCAAATATTTGGAAGCAATTGCCGAGAAGAACAGCAATTATACAGCACATTACAACCTGGGAAATGCGCTTTACAAAAGCAAAAAGTACGAGGAGGCTAACGCGGAATACGAAAAAGCTGCGAAATATACCAAAAGCAAGTACGAAAAAGCGGCCGCATTGTACAATATGGGGAATGTTTCAATCCAGTCCAATAATCCTGAAAAAGCTGCAGATTACTACAAGCAGGCTTTGAAGCAAGATCCTTACAATGAAGCCATCCGCAAGAATTACGAAATTGCAATGCTGAAAGACAAAGAGAAAAAGGATCAGCAGAAACAGAACAAAGGAAAAGGCGGCGATCAGGATCAGAAAAACAAAGATGACTCTGGCAAAGGCGATCAGAAAAAGAATCAGCAAGACGGCAAAGGCGACAACCAAAAGGGCAAAGACCAAGGCAAGCCAAACCAGCCGAAGAAAGACGAAAATAAAATACCCGAAGAAGCAGAAAGACAAATCCTGAAAGACATAGAAAACAGGGAGAAAGAAACTGCACGAAGAATTTTAAACAAAAAGTCTAACTCTATGCCGCAAAGCAAGGAGAAAGATTGGTAAATGATTAGAAAAAATTTATACATATTATTCCTTTTAGCATCGGGCTTTTCCCTTGCTCAGGTTAATCTTTATTCGGAGGTTAATACGCAGGATTCCCGTGTGAATACACCAATCACATTTACGGTTGTTCTGGAAATTTTTGGTGAAGATCTTGTGCAGGAAACACCCGTGAAGCTTCCGGATCTTACAAAATTCGAATATGCTATTTCTTCCGAGCAGAACACACTGATTGATCCGGTTAAAAAAATCAGGATTAACCAAATGGTTTATCAGTTTTTGCTTAATCCCAAACAAACCGGAAATATAAAAATCGGATCTGCACTTGTGAAAATCAATGGCAAAATGTACAAAACAGAACCGATTGATATTTTTGTAAAAGAGGCAGAGAAAAAACCTTTGGCAACCAACAATCCGGCAAAAAATATGTATCTCAATATGCAGTTGGAAGAGCGGGAAGTTTACAAAGATGAGCCTGCTGTTGTGGTTTTAAAAGCATTTTCCAGAAATATTTCTAATTTCCGCCATCTGGAACCGGCGAAGTTTGAGCCGGCAAGGAATCTTTCAATCCGTTCTATTGCCAACTTTGATGAGTCAATCGAAGATTCTGAAAATAACTATTCTGCGCAGATTGTCGGAATGTTTGTTATCGTTCCAAAAGTAGCTGGAATCATGGATGTGCCGCCGATGGAAGTGCGATTTACTAATCACAAAAATGTTTTGGTTTCCAACAAAGCGAGACTCAGCGTAAAAAGACTTCCGGAAGGCGCACCGGAAAATTTCAAAAATGCAGTTGGTAAGTATGATGTGAAGATCGAAATGATCGACAAGGGCAAAGAGAATTTCGAAATAAACAAAGCTTTTAATATTTCTGTAAAAGTTTCCGGAAACGGAAATCTTTCACCTGCGATTGTTCCAAAAATATTGCCTTCACCGGATTATGAAATCTTTGAACCGAAAATCATCAATAATTCTGTGGCAACAGTTAATGGAATTGAAGGCGACGTGGAAGCTCAATACGTGATCATTCCAAAGAGAAGAGGTGATCTAAAAATCACAACCGAAGATTTTTCATACTTCGATCCGAAGGAAGAGAAATATGTGGAAGTTGGATCTAAATTTTTAGCATTAAATGCCGTAAATGCCCAGGACATTGCCAATGCAAAAACAACGTTGCAAAAAGTAAACGAGTACACCAACAATGTCTTAGAAAAGGTAGATTCGCCGGTGATCAGTACACAAAAACTGAAAATTAAAGAACATAAAAAAATTGATTGGTTTGTGATCCTTGGCAATCTTTTCATTGTAGGAATTGGTGCCCTATTATTTCTTTATTTTAATAAAAAAATCAAGGATAAGAAAAAACTGGATTTTGAAAAGAAAAAGATTTCATCTCAACCAATTATTACAATTGCTGAAACTGAAGCAATGTTGAAGAACAATGTTTCCTTTGATGTAGATGTTCATTTCAATTATCTGCGAAAAACAGTAGATCAGGGAGAAACAGCTCAGTTTTTTAAAGGCTTTGAAGATTTGAAATCTGATGCTGACCAATATTGCAAAACCAAATTTTCGTCCAGTTTCAAAGATTATTTGAAAGCTAATTTAGGACAGAGCGAGTCTGAAAAGTACAACCAATTGATTACCAAAGTCAATATTGAAAAGTATTCTCCATACTCATCTAAAGAGAATCAGACAGAAATTTTGAAAGAAATAGAAGAAGTCTATAGCAAGCTTTAAGAAATTGTCAAAAATAATTCATATTTTTGCGAAATCTTTAAAATCAAAGTTATGGAATTTTTAGAAGAATTTTCGATTCGTGAAACAATGACAGCCTTTATGGTTTTGTTCGCTGTGATAGACATTGTAGGATCTGTCCCAATCATCGTTTCGCTACGTCAGAAGTTTGGAAAAATCGAATCTGAAAAAGCAGCGATTGTTGCAGGCTTACTGATGATCTCATTTCTTTTCATCGGGAACAACATTCTGAAATTCATCGGAGTAGATGTCAATTCATTTGCAATTGCGGGCGCATTTGTCATCTTCATCATTGCCATAGAAATGATTTTGGGAATCGAAATCCATAAGACAAATCAACCACAGGCAGCCTCAATTGTTCCCATCGCATTTCCATTAATTGCCGGAGCGGGAACCTTGACTACAACGCTTTCATTAAGAGCAGAATACCACGATATCAATATCATTTGCGGAATCGTGCTCAATACGATTTTAGTTTACATTGTTTTGAGATTGGCACCTTGGATCGAGAGAAAAATGGGTGAAGGATCGCTGCAGGTTCTTCAAAAAGTTTTCGGAATTATCCTTTTGGCCATCTCTATTAAATTATTTACTGCTAACTTTGCACAGTTATTTCAGAACTATATTCATTTTTAAAATTTCATCAGAATGAAAACATTTTATAAAGTATTCCTGGCTATTTTCATCTTTTCGATTGCAGTGAGTTTTTATGCGCTGGATTGGCAGGCTGGATTTATGGATGATGAGAATACGAAATTCATATTTTCCATTGCATCTGGAATCTTAGGAATCATTGTCGTTTACATTCTCCATTTGTGGAGCAAGCTGGCAGAGAAAAAATAAATCAAAAACGTCCCGAAATTTTTATCGGGACGTTTTTTTTTCAGTCAATCTTCAAAAGATGATCTCTTAAAATTTCAATACTTCTTTTATTGATTTTATGCTGCGTATGAACATTGTCCCATTGCGAAAGGATTTCTTCTACTATTTCGTCCTCACATTCATATCTATCCTCATCATCGAACATCACGGATGTCGCAAAGTGAATCATCTCTCCTTTACTGATCTTATCTTCAAGAAATCGATTGCAGATTTTTATTAATTCTATTCGGGTTATGTTCATTAATTCTAATTATTTAACTGCGTCGAACCATTGATTAGGTTTGGGCAGCTATTTCCGCATTCCACTCTCTCCCGATTTCACATCGGGATCTACTCAAGTCGGGCTGCAAGTACGTTGTACAATTCCAGCGTTGATTACTTTAACGATCGTATAACTTCTCATACAACTCCTTAAAACGTTCTTTCACAGCTTTCCGTTTAAGTTTAAGAGTTGGAGTCAGCAAACCATTGTTTTCTGTCCATACTTCAGGCGTTAATTCTATTTTTTTAACTTGTTCCCATTTGCCGAGATGTGCGTTTATTTTTTCAAGTTCCTTTTGGATTTCATCTTTCAGCTCTTTGGAATTAGCAATTTCTTCAGGTGAAGTTCCAATTTTGATTTTATTTTTTGAAGCCCAATTTTTTGCATATTCAAAATCAGGCTGAACGAGTGCAGTTGGCATTTTTTCGCCATCACCAACTACCATTATCTGTTCAATGAATTGCGAAGCTTTTGCCAGATTTTCAATCACTTGGGGCGCAACATATTTTCCACCGGAAGTTTTGAACATTTCTTTTTTTCTGTCAGTAATAAATAAGAATTTATCCTCATCCAACATTCCAATATCACCCGTTTTGAAATAGCCGTCATCGGTAAAAGCTTCCTTAGTTTTTTCTTCGTCTTTGTAATAGCCTTGCGTCACAGTTGGGCCCTTCACGGTAATTTCTCCGTCACTCTGAATCTTAATTTCAATATTTTCGATAGGTCTTCCAACCGAACCGATTTTGGTGTGACCAAAACTGTTTACTGCAATCACAGGCGAAGTTTCCGTCAAACCATAACCTTCCAGAATCGGAATTCCGGCGGCGTGAAACATCGTGTTTAATCTTTTTGATAAAGCTGCAGATCCGGAAACTAATGTGATCAGATTTCCTCCCAAACCTTCTCTCCACTTACTGAAAACCAATTTGTCCGCTACAATATGTGACAACGATTTTGAACTTCCTAATTTGTATTTCTCAGCTACTTTTAAAGACCAAAGGAATATCTTAGCTTTGATTCCACGGGATTCGGTTCCTTTTTTATTGATAGCATCAAAGACTTTTTCTATCATTCTTGGAACAACAGTTAAATATTGCGGTTTTACTTCCTTCAGATTTTCGCTCAGTTTGTCATTGCTTTCAGCGAAATAGATTGAAATTCCATTGGTTGTAAAAAGATAAAGAATCATTCTCTTATAAACGTGGCAAAGCGGAAGGAAACTCAAAGCTCTGTTTTTTGAATCTTTGTGCGGCACTCGGTCTTCACAGCCAAGAACATCGGAAACTATATTTTTGTGCGTCAGCATCACGCCTTTTGGTCTCCCAGTCGTTCCGGAAGTGTAAATAATGGAAGCTAGTTCATCTTCAGAAATTGAATTTTTAAGGGCATCAACTTCATTCTGATTGTCATTTTCTTTCCCCAGATCAAAGAGTTCTTTCCAGTTTTTCGCATCAGAAACTTCATCAAAAGTGAAAATTTCCTTTAAATCCGGTAATTGACTTTTGATTGAATTAATTTTCTCAAACAATTTCTCATCAGAAACAATGCAAACTTTGGAATCCGAATTTTCAAGATTATAAACACAATCTTCGCTGGAAATTGATGGGTAAATCGGAACTGTGACCAAGCCAATCTGTAAAGCCGCCTGATCAAAGAAACACCATTCCACGCGGTTGTTAGAAGTAATTATTGCAATTTTATCGCCTTTTTTTAAGCCATATTTCAAAAGCGCCCGGGAAAGCTGATTGGTAATATCAAGATATTGATCTGTTGAAACTTTTTCCCATTTTCCATTTCTCTTATCGCACAGATAATCGTCTTTCGTGTATTTTGTTTTCGAATAATAAGGAATGTCGAAAATCCTTTTTACTTCCATAGTGTTTTAGCTTACATTCAAAGCAAATATAAATAAATAAGAAGCTAACCACTGTTAATAATTACATAAAAAAAGCTATCCTCAGGATAGCTTTAACTTATCTATTTGTACATTCTGTCATAGAGATCTTGAAATTCTGCCTTGATGGCTTTCCTTTTCAGTTTGAGCGTTGGCGTAAGAAGTCCGTCGTCGATTGTCCAGACTTTCGGTGTGAGTTCGATTTTCTTGATCTGTTCCCACTTGCCAAGATGCTGATTCATATTTTCAATTTCTTTTTCAATTCTTGATTTTACGGCTGGATTTGCAGCAATCTCTTTGTGAGAGTCAGATATTTTGACGTTATGAAGTTCTGCCCAGCTTTTTGCATAATTAAAATCGGGTTGAACCAAAGCGCAAGGCATTTTCTCGCCATCACCGACAACCATAATCTGTTCAATAAATTTTGAAGCTTTTGCCAGATTTTCAATCACTTGTGGTGCAATGAATTTACCGCCAGATGTTTTGAACATTTCTTTCTTTCGGTCTGTAATGAACAGGAAATTATCTTCATCCAGCATTCCAATATCGCCGGTTTTGAAGTAACCATCGCTCGTAAAAGCTTCTTTTGTTTTTTCCTCATCTTTGTAATAGCCTTCGAAAACAGAAGGACCTTTTACCACGATTTCGCCGTCAGATTCTATTCTAACAGTTAGGTTTTCTAAAGGAATTCCCACAGATCCGGCTTTCACTTTCCCGAAACTGTTCACAGAAATCACTGGTGAAGTTTCCGTCAGTCCATAACCTTCCAAAATCGGAATTCCTGCGGCGTGAAACATCACGTTCAGTCGTTTTGATAATGCAGCCGATCCTGAAACCAAAGTAATCAGATTTCCGCCCAAACCTTCTCTCCACTTTTTGAAAACCAATTTGTCTGCAATTGTGTGCATAAAAGTTTTAGGTTTTTCAATCTCGTATTTTTCTGCGATGCCTAATGACCAAAGGAAAATTTTGGATTTAAGTCCACCTGATGCAGTTCCTTTGTTATAGATAGAATCGTAAACTTTTTCTACTAATCTTGGCACTACAGTCATATAATGCGGTTTCACTTCCTTTACATTTTCGCCAATTTTCTCGATGCTTTCAGCAAAATATAAAGAGATTCCGTTACTCATATAAATATAAAAAATCATCCGTTCGAAAACGTGGCAGATCGGAAGGAAACTCAAGGCTTTCAGTTCTTTATAATCGAGGCTTTTATCTTTTGGAACTCGCGGATTGCTTGCGATTACATTAGAAACCAAATTATTGTGAGTCAGAGGAACACCTTTCGGTTTTCCAGTCGTTCCGGAAGTGTAAATGATGGTGGCAATATCTTCAGGATTGATGGCTTTTGCTAGATCATCAACTTCATCTTGGGTCAAGTCATTTTCTCCAAGGTCCAATATTTCATTCCAGTTTGGAGCGCCGTCGATATCATCAAATGTAAACACACCAACTAATGACGGAATCTGAGACTTTGCGTTCGTTAGTTTTTTATAAAGATCTTTATCGGAAACGAAACAGTATTTGATCTCAGAATTATTGAAGATATAAACATAATCTTCCTCAGAAATGGTGGGATAAACAGGAACAGTCACGACACCAATCTGTGAAATTCCCAAATCCATAATTGCCCATTCTGTTCTGTTGTTGGATGTTACAAGTCCAATTTTGTCGCCAGGTTTGATACCCAATTTCAAAAGTCCGCGAGAGATTTTGTTCCCTTGATTCACGAATTCCATCGTAGAAGTTTTGACCCAGGTTCCATTTTTTTTGGTCACGAGACAATCATCTTTGGGGAATTTTTCCAACGCCAACGCAGAAAAATCAAAAATTCTTTTAACGTTCATAAAATATTGTTGTTAATATATTATTAAAATTGAGTTTACATTATCGTAAATATAATTTTTTTTTCTCAGATAACAAAATGCTGCATTTTCCTTTGATTTTTTACCAAAAAGTTTATATTTACGAACGAAAAATATAATAAAGAAACTTATGGATTTCAATCTTACGGAAGAGCAGCAAATGATTCAGCAGGCCGCAAGAGATTTTGCTCAGGCAGAACTTTTGCAAGGCGTTATCGAAAGAGATAATGAGCAGAAATTCCCTTATGATGCCGTGAAAAAGATGGGCGAGATGGGATTTTTGGGGATGATGGTAGATCCGAAATATGGTGGAGCAGGCCTGGACAGTATCTCCTACGTTCTGGCAATGGAAGAAATAGCTAAAATAGACGCTTCAGCGGCTGTTGTAATGTCGGTGAACAATTCTTTGGTTTGTGCCGGAATCGAAAAATTTGCCAGCGAAGAGCAAAAAATGAAATATCTCGTACCGCTTGCAAGTGGGGAAGTGATAGGTGCTTTTGCTTTGTCTGAGCCGGAAGCCGGTTCTGATGCAACTTCACAATCCACAACAGCTGAAGATAAAGGTGATTATTATCTATTAAACGGAACAAAAAACTGGATTACAAACGGCGGCAACGCAACTTATTATGTTGTCATCGCTCAGACCGATCCGGAGAAAAAACATAAAGGAATCAACGCTTTCATCGTAGAAAAAGGTTGGGAAGGTTTCCAGGTTGGTAAGAAAGAAGATAAATTAGGAATCCGTGGAAGCGACACACATTCACTGATGTTTACTGATGTGAAAGTGCCTAAGGAAAACAGAATTGGCGAAGATGGCTTCGGATTCGCATTTGCAATGGCTGTTCTCAATGGTGGCAGAATCGGGATTGCTTCTCAGGCTTTGGGAATTGCTGCTGGTGCTTACGAGTTGTCCTTGAAATATGCCAAAGAAAGAAAATCTTTCGGGACAGAAATTATCAATCATCAGGCAATCGCTTTCAAATTGGCAGATATGCACGTGAGCATTATGGCTGCTAGAATATTGATCTACAAAGCAGCAGCTGAAAAAGACGAAGGCAAAGACATCTCAGAAAGTGGTGCAATGGCAAAACTGTACGCTTCTCAAGTGGCAATGGATACAACGATTGAAGCCGTACAAATTCACGGTGGTTACGGCTATGTGAAGGAATATCACGTAGAAAGAATGATGCGTGATGCGAAGATCACTCAGATCTACGAAGGAACTTCCGAGATTCAGAAAATCGTGATTTCCAGAGCGATTTCTAAGAAGTAAGAACTTAATCAAATAGAATTTTAAGCCTTTCATTTTGGAAGGCTTTTTTGTTGAGCTGAAATAAAAATTTCTATAACATTATTTGAATTGCTAAATTTGGTTTTAAAATCAGTTATCAGTTATCATTTATCGATTATAATTAATGTCGGAATTAAAAAAAATTAGAGAAGAAAAGAATTTAACGCAGGAAGAATTGGCTGAAAAGTCTGGTCTTTCCGTTAGAACCATTCAACGCATCGAAGCAGGAACAGAACCGAAAGGTTACACGCTGAAAACTTTGGCTGCAACGCTCGAAATTTCTGAAAAAGATTTATTGATTCCTATTATTCCATCAGAAGAAATTAAAACTGCTGAACATATTTTAATAGAAAAAACTGAAACGGAACAACTAATTTTAACAACAGAAAAAGTTGAAACGTTCAATGCTGCTTTAATCAAAATCATCAATCTTTCTTCACTTCCTTTTGCCTGGTTTCCGATTGCCAATTTTCTACCGCCTTTATTGATTATGATTTTCAAAAAAGAGAAATCTCCAATCGTAAAACAAATAATTTCACTTCAAATATTTTTGGCCATTATTGCGCCCATTATTTTTATGATTGTTGCTTTGTTAAAAGTTGGTTCCGGCTCTGTAATGGTCACGATGGTAGGCTTAGTGCTTACAAATATCTTCATTATTTTGAGAAACGCTTATGAAATTGATAAAACGCAAAATCTTCGTTACAAGCTGAATTTCAATATTATATAAATTTTTAAGGTAATTGTCGGGTTTTTGTCGGGTAGATTTTTTGAATATAATTTGATTAATTCTGAATCTTTGTCAAAAATTAATCAATGATAAAAAGCTTCTATTTCAGTATTTTCATTCTCTTCTTTTCTCCGGGAAATCTACAAGCTCAGATTGATAAAAATTCCCCATTATTTTTAGAACTCAAGAAACAAGACAGTCTTTTCTTCGAACGTGGTTTTAATAAATGTGACATCGCTTATCTGGAAAAAACGATGGATGATAATCTGAAATTTTACCACGACAACGGTGGATTTCAGGACAAGAAATTGTTTCTGGAAAGAACCAGAGAAAACATCTGCGGTAACCCAAATCAAAAACCAATTCGCAAAGTGATCGAAAGCAGTCTGGAAGTTTTCCCTTTGTACAATAATGGCGAATTGTACGGCGCAATCCAAACCGGAGAACATCAATTTTTTATTCGGGAAAAAGATAAGGAAGATGTTTTGGGCGGACAGGCAAAATTCACATCCGTCTGGACAAAGAAAGATGGAAACTGGATGATGAGCGATGTTCTAAGCTACGATCACGGCGATACAAATAAAACAAAAACCACGGATGATTTAGAAAAATTATTAAAAGAAAACAATATTCCGACCCTGGGATTAGGCGTGATTGAAGACGGGAAAATAACCCAGATAAAAGTTTATGGAATTTTGGATGGAAAGAAAACTGCGCCTTACAACAGCCTTTTCAATGTTGCATCTTTGACAAAACCAGTTACGGCAATGACTGTTTTGCGCTTGGTAAGTCTCGGAAAATGGAATCTCGACGAACCGCTTTACAAGTATTTTACAGATCCTGATATTGCTAATGATCCAAGAATTAAAAAACTAACCACAAGATTAATCTTAAGCCATCAAACCGGATTCCCAAACTGGAGATGGATGAATAAAGACAATAAATTGAAATTTGAATTTGATCCAGGAACCAAATACCAATATTCGGGTGAAGGTTTTGAATATTTAAGGAAAGCTGTCGAGAAGAAATTTAATAAAGATCTGGAAGCATTAGCCAAAGAATATGTTTTTCAACCTTTGAATATGGATGATACAAGTTACATCTGGAACGAGAAAAAAATGGCTGACAGAATAGTTGTAGGTTATGATAAATACGGAAAACCGTATGATATTGTTAAAAACCAAACCGCCAGTGCAGCAGACGATCTAGTAACTTCTGTTGAGGATTACAGTAAATTTTTAATCGCGGTAATGAATAATGATTTGCTCTCGCCAGATGTTTTTGAAGCGATGAAAACCAAGCAGGTTAAAACCAAAGCAAACAAATATTTCGGACTTGGTTTTGAAATTTATGATCTGGGCAATAATGAAATCGCTTTGTCACACGGCGGTTCTGATAAAGGCGTCAATACAATAGTTTTTATTTTGCCAAAAACCAAACAAGGATTGGTGATCTTTACTAATGTTGATGATGGCTACAAAGTTTATGAATCTATTATCAATCAATATTTTGGAGAAGTCGGGAAGAAGATTGTGGAAATTGAAACAAAATAAAACATTCAGAAAATAATTACAGTTAATAAAATTTAACTGTAATTATTTTTGTTACACTTAAAATTATTTATAAATTTGCACCATTATGAGCAACACAAGATTTGCAACGGCCATCCATATTATGACACTTCTTGCCAAAAATCCGCAGGAATGGCTCACGTCTGACTGGTTGGCTGGAAGCATTAATGTGAATCCGGTGATTGTTCGGAAAGAATTGGGGAATTTGAAAAAATCTGGTCTTGTAGAAAGCCGACAAGGAAAAGATGGTGGTGTCAGAATTGGTAAAAATGCAGACGAAATCAACGTTGCGGAAATCTATCAGGCGATAAAAAACTCAGAAGTTCTCGGTAAGAAAAACTTAAATCCAAATCCGCTTTGCAACGTAGGGAAGGACATTAATAAAAATCTAAACGTCCTATTTTCCGAGACAGATGATTTGGTTGATCAATTTCTTAAAGACAAAAAGTTATCAGATTTTATCAGTCAATTCGATTAAAAAATTTTAACACAAAATGTAACAAAATATATTACAATTAATTTAAATAAATTATTATGAGCAAAAAAGTAGCAGTTATCGGAGCAACAGGCTTCGTAGGAAAACAAGTCGTAAACGAATTAGCAAACAGAGGTTATGAAGTGAATGCCATCGCAAGAGACAGCTCAAAAGTAGAGGCAAAGGAGAATGTAAATGCAGTGAGTGCAGACGTCAACAATGTGGAGGAATTTGCAAAAGTTTTGGAAGGAAATGATGCGGTGATCAACACTTTCAATCCGGGATGGACGAATCCAAATCTTTATGAAGACTTCCTGAACGGTTCTAAAAATATCGAAAGTGCGGTTGAAAAATCGGGTGTTAAAAGATTTATCACGGTTGGCGGAGCAGGAAGTCTGTTCATCGATGGAAAGCAGTTGGTGGATGGTCCGGATTTCCCTGCTGACATCAAACCTGGTGCAACTGCAGCAAGAGATTACCTGAATGAAATTAAAAAGAATGAAACTTTAGACTGGACATTTTTCTCTCCGGCCATCGAAATGCATCAAGGAACGGCTGGCGTGAGAAAAGGAACTTACAGGACAGCTTTGGAAAATCCTGTTTTTGATGCAGACGGAAGAAGTATCCTTTCGGTAGAAGACGTTGCTGTGGCTTTGGTAGACGAGTTAGAACAAAATAACTTTGTAAAACAGCGTTTTACAGCGGCTTATTAATTTAATCCACAAAAAGTAAAAACCCTTTCAATTCGAATTGAAAGGGTTTTGTTATTTTAAGACTTAATAAATCTATTATCTATTAGTCTATTATCTTAAGGTCTAATCCTACTTCTCATAAACCAAATATCCAAAAGCATCCAGACTCACATCCGAGCCTTTGATGAATTCGTTCTTGGATTTTGTGAAAACATTTTTGAAACTTCCAATCGAATGGTCATCTTCCACTTTGAAATTGACAGGATCTTTGGTTGTATTAATTAAAACCAAAACTTCACGGTCGCCGTTTTTTCTAAGGTAAGCAAGGATTTTGTGGTTTGCTGTTGTGTTGACCCAGAATGTCGTTACCGCAGGATCGCCGCCTCTGAGTGCAGGATTTTCGGATTTCAAAGCGAATAATGTTTTGTAAAAATCTTCGAGCTCATATTTTCCAGTCCAAGGGATTGGATCTTTCTCGAAGAACTCCAGACGCTTAGTTTTCATTGGTAATTCTTGTCCGTTATACAACAACGGAACGCCATTCCAAGTAGCTGAGAAAACGGCCAATGCAGGGGCAAAATCGCCGTATTTTTCATACTCGGTTCCGTTCCAGGAATTTTCGTCGTGGTTGCTCGTAAACCAGGCTCTCATTGAGTTGTCTCCGATTTTTGAATATTGTTCTAATAAATTTTTCAGATCAGAAAGCGGCAGATGTTTTTGGTAAAAATCCTGAGAAAGGTGCATCCATTTCCAGCTGTAACTCGCGTCGAAAACTTTACCATAATCAGGCGCTTCTAACTCGTCAAATTCTCCGAGGAAGAAAAGAGGTTTTAGCTTTTCAACTTCTGGTCTTGCCTGCTGCCAGAAATCCACTTCTACCCAGCTTGCAAGGTCGCAGCGGAAACCGTCGATGTTGGTTTCTTTGACCCAATATTTCATGGCGTCTATCATTGCCAGGCGCATTTCTTTATTGGAATAATCCAGTTCAATAATGTCATCCATTCCGCTGGCTTTGTGGAAGCTTCCGTCGGCATCTTTCAGGTAATATTCCGGGTGAGTTTTTGTCCAGACATGGTCCCAGCCGGTGTGATTTGCCACCCAGTCGATGATGACTTTGAAGCCCATTTTGTGCGCTTCGTCCACCAGATGTTTGAAGTTTTCCAGGGTTCCAAACTCTGGATTGATGGTTGTGTAATCGTAAGCAGCGTATTGGCTTCCTAAGGTTCCTTTCTTGTTGAGCTGCGCAATTGGTGTGATTGGCATAAACCAAAGAGTTTCAACACCCATTTTTTTGAGTCTTGGAAGTTCTTTTTCGAAAGCGGCAAAGGTGCCTTCCTGTGTATACTGTCTTACGTTGACTTCATATATATTCGTGGTTCGTTTCCAATCTTGCGGGTTTTCCATAGTTGTTATTTGTGGTGATTGCTGGGTTTTACAGGATACTAATAAGGCTGCGATTGCCGGAATAAGAATCAGTTTTTTCATCTGTATATTCTCTTGAGGTTGTGAATTTTTGTTTTGTCTATTCTGTAAATGTAATAAAAAATAAGAAAGGCAAAAAAATAGGGTTTGTTAATGTTTTATAAATATTTATTTCTGCAGATTCTTTGTTGAAGTTGACGGATGTCTTGTTGAACTTTGGAGTAGTCTTGTTGAACTTTGGAGTAGTCTTGTTGAACTTTGGAGTTACCTTGTTGAACTTTGGAGTAGCCTTGTTGAAGTTCGGAGTAGCCTTGTTGAACTTTGAATTAGCCTTATTTAAGTTTGTAGTAGTCTTGTTGAAGTTTGGAGTAGTCTTGTTAAAATTGCATGATGCCTTGTTGTGTTTAAATTTTAGGAAAACTTTAATATTAATAAAAGTAAGAAGGTATCATTGTTGCATAATGAAGCAATGAAACATTAATACAACATCATGTCAAATTTTAAAGGAAAAACAATCATAGTTACAGGAGCTGCAATGGGTTTAGGTCTTGCCGCAGCTGAATCATTGGCATCAAAAGGTGCTGACATTACATTAGTGGATTATAATGAAGAGGCTTTAGATAAAGCCAAAGCAGAACTGGAATCCAAATATCCCGAAAGTAAATTCTTAACTGTAAAAGCGGATGTTTCCGTAGAGGAGCAGGTGAAAAATTATGTGGATGAAACGGTAAAGGAATTCGGGAAAGTGGATGGACTTTACAACAATGCTGGGATCGAGGGGAAACAAGCATCAATGGTGGATTATGACATTAATATCTTTAAGAAAGTAATTGATATTAATCTGCTTGGTGTTTATTACGGAATGAAATACGTCATCCCGGAACTTCAGAAAAATGGAGGCGGAAGAATTGTAAATGTAGCGTCTGTAGGTGGAATCCGTGGAGTACTGAATCAAACTGCGTATGTTGCAACGAAACATGCTGTAGCCGGAATGACCAAAAATGCGGCTTTGGAATATGGTAAATATAACATTCTAACTAATGCCATTGCGCCGGGAGCAATCCTGACCCCAATGGTTGCAGAGGCTTTTAACCAGGTGAATCCACAGAATCCTAAAGCGGCAGAAGCGGAATATGCTTCCCACAACCCAACCAGAAAACTGGGCGATCCGAAAGATGTCGGAAATCTTGTAGCCTATCTGTTAAGTGATGAAAATGGTTATGTTTCCGGACAAGTGATTGCCATCGATGGTGGTGAATCCAATATGTACGGTAATCCTTAGAATAATATTTTAAATTTTAAGTTTAGTTTTAGTTAGTGAAGAATGTCTGCAGAAATGCAGGCATTTTTCTTTTTCTGCCTAGTTGCACATTTTTTGTTGGTACTCATCAAAACTTCAAAACTTACTTTATGAGAAATGTATTTTTAATTTGCGGTCTCGTTTTAATTTTCAGCTGTAAGAATGAAAAGGATAAAGATGGTTCTGTTTCTTCCAATGCCATCAGTACGAAAGTAAAATCGCATTCACTCAGTCTGGGTAAGGATTTGAGTTCGGTGAATGGAATAAGACAGGAATATCAGTTGGTCAATTCTCAGCTTTCCGAGAAGAAGCTGGATTCGGTGGGTTTTAAATATGAATGTGATGAGATCTCGGGCAATGTCGTCTATTATTCCGAAAACGGTACTTTGAAAGTTGTAAAGCATTTCCAGGCGGACAGTCATTTTTCATCAACAGATCATTATTTTGTGAATAATGGAAAACCTTATTTTATCTTTAAAGATGAAACTGTGTGGAGTTTCGATGGTGGAACTGCCGACAAGCCGGAGACGAAAGATGATGTCACGGAGCAGCGTTTTTATATTGTGGATGGTAAATCAATCCAATGTCTTGAGAAAAAATACACTTTGAAATCCAACTCTGCCAATAATCCAAAATCTGAAAATGTTCCGAACAAGGAAATGAAAAATTGCTCTATTGCGGCATTGCAGAAAAGTTTTGATTTGCTGATGAAAAATAAGGATAGGAGAGATGGTGGGAAGTGTCTTTAATTAAGAATCTTACTAATCATTTCAGTTTTTAATCATAAAAAAAGTCCTACCAATTGGCAGGACTTTCTCTTTGTTTAAGTTTAATTTTCTATGGTTTATAAATAAGTTTACTGGTCATTGCTTTTATTAGTCTTAGACCCGTAATATAATATTAAAATAACACCAGTAACAAATAATCCAAATTCTATACTCAGTATTTCAACCATCATATCAGGATTTGTCCTTATGGTTTGGAAATAAGTTTACCGGTTTGCTGTTTGCCGTTTTTGGCTTTCAATTGGTAGAAATATATTCCTACAGGCAGTTTCATTTGCAAAGCATTTGTTTTATCAGATAAAACTTTGCTCACAACAACTGATCCTGCTGCATTGTAAATTGTAAGATTCGATCCCAGATTGCTGTCATTCAGACTCACATTAAGAACTGAGGTAAATGGATTTGGGTAAAACTTAGCTTCTTGTTTATCTAAATTTGAAGCGCCTGTTGCCAATGTTCCGGTATTACAACCAGCGGTCATTACGGCATTGATGCTGGCAGTTGCTACAGCGCCAGTGGTGGTAAGAACGCGGCCTTCAATGTCTACACCGGTATTTAAATTAATTGCACCGTTGTTGCCAATTAAAGTTCCTTTGAATTTGGAATAGTCGTTTAAGCTAATTGCTCCGTCTACTTTCCAGAATACATTTTTTGCCTGAGCGCCGTTTTGCAAAATCACTGAAGCGTAAGTACTGGTTGACAAAGCGCCAACGATTTTGATCACGAAAACTGCATCTGCATTACCTTGTGCATTCAGGATTACATTTCCGTTCAGAACTGTAGCTGCATTTAAAAGATAAGTATGCGGCGTCAAAACAAGATCGTTTCCGAATGATGCCGGGTAAAGTAACTCGATATCTGTAGGTAATACATTAAGATAAGTATAAACCGTTCCAAGATCTGCAGCACAAGTGGCTGTAGACATATCAGGATTGGAATGGATAGTTCCCGTTACGTTAAGTGCTGAAAAGCCTGTTGTAAGACCAACATTGGATCCAATATCGCCTGTAACTGTAGAAACACCGGAGTTAGTAACCGTTCCGCTTCCTGTAAAAATAGTGTAGCAAGCCACAGAATTTAGTACCGGCTGCACCGGTCCAGTAAGCGTTGGAGAGCCACAACCGATTGGTTTGGTAACTGTAACACCGGATACTGAGATAGCACCTGTGGTGGAAAGTGCGCGGCCTTCAATTTTTACACCGGTATTAAGGACTATTGCTGCATTGTTTGCAATCACAGTTCCTTTCATTTCTGTATTTGTAGCAAGGTTCACAAGACCTTCAATCTTCCAGAAGACGTTGCAGGCAACCGCACCGTTTGTAAGAATCACTTTAGAACCCGAAGTAGAGGAAAATGCACCTTGAATCTGAATGATAAAAACAGAATTCGCATTTCCGCCACCGTTAAGTGTCAAAGTATTGTCTAGTGTAGCACTTTGCCCGATGGAATATGTGCCGGCGGTCAATGTTTGTCCATTCCCTAAAAGTGGTGCCGGGAAAAAATTAGGAACCGCAGCATTAAGGTAATTGTACGCAATCGTTAACGAAGTAGCAGCAGCTGCAGCAGCGCCATCTGCGTCGTGCATCACGCCATCTACATTTCCGAAATTGGTGGCTGCGCCATTCGCAGTTCCTACATCACCTGTAAGATGAGAAAGTCCTGTGTTTGTCACGGCACCATTGCTGGAAAATAGAGCAAAGTTGGAAGAAGCGCCGAGAGTAGGAGCTTGAGCCATCAGTAATGAGTGAAAACCCACGAAGGCAACAGAAGCTACCAGTTTTAGATATTTTTTCATATTATTATTTAATAAGTTAAAATGTAATTAATTTAACTTATTAATTTATGTTCTAAAATCGTACCATAAATTATTTATTTTTATAATTATTTTAATAATATTGTTTATTTGTTTAAAATATATAAATTATTTTGTGTAATTATTATTAAATATTTAAAAATTATCTTATGTATATTTTGTTTTATTTTTAATCATACTTGTAAATATTTTAATAATTAATAATTTTGTTTAAACTATTGACTGTCAAGACTGTTATGTCGAATCTTAAAGAATTAGGATGATCTTTTGAAAATCTTATCTTTGGGATTTAAAATACCAAACAGACTTAAAAAATAGAATTTTAAGCAAAAAAAAACCCGAACAAATCGGGCTTTAAATATTAAAAAAAAGATTTTTAATCTTCATCGTCTTCTTCGAAAACGTCGTTGTATCCTTCTTCTTCCTCGTCATCATTGTAATCATCATCTTCATCTTCGAAACTTGTTGCTTTGAACTCAGATTCGAAATCTCCAAAATCATCGTCCAGCAAAGGCATTGCGGAGTTTTTGCTTTTTCCGTTTAATGAAGATCCTGTTTTGCTCGGCGCTTTTAACGGCACATTTCCGAATCTGTAAACGGTAATCGGGTAGTTGACCGCCGGTTTCTCATCAATAATTTCCAAAAGCTCGCAGAAGAAATCCCAAAGCTCTATAAATCCGTACTGGAATCTCATTTTCTCCCCAACCGCTGGGAAACCTTCCGGCAGATAGATGTCGGACATTATCTCACCGTCACCATCATCACTCATATCCTCCAAAGGAACCGCACGGCCTTCATTCCATTCATCATCCGAAAAATAAAAAGAAGACAACTCTTCGCCCGGTAAGCTGAACGCGCTTTTGATACCCAGCTGCAGATTCCAAAGTGTCTGTTTTTCTTTCACCTCGATGTCTCTGAAGATCGTATCCTTTGCGTCTAGAATTACTCTTATCTTATAAACCATTGTTGTTTTACTTTAACTTTATTAGCTTGATTAATGTTGCAAATATAAAACAAATGAAATTCCATAAAAATTTCTTGTAAATTTTTTTTCAAAAAAGATTTTTATAAATTCAGCGTTTTTGAAGTGGCGCATTATTCGATAAAACTCGCTTTGGATTTCTTGATTTTATCAACAGAAGATTTGGCGAGCTTGAATTTAAATTTAGTTCCGGAAAGATAAACACTTTCTACCACAATTGTCTGTTTATGGGCTTCCATAATGTGTTTTACGATGGCCAATCCAAGTCCGGATCCGCCTTCTTTGCGGTTTCTGCTGGATTCTACACGGTAAAAACGTTCGAAAATTCTCGGCAGATTCTCCGGTTTTATTCCCATTCCGTTGTCTTCCACAGAAATATGAATACTCTGCGTTCCTTCTCTTGTGGAAACGATTATTTGAGCTTCTTCCCGGTTGGCATATTTGACCGCATTTGAAATTAAATTAATCAAAACCTGCGAGATTTTCTGCTTATCTGCAAAAACAAATAATTGTGACTGAGTCGTCTGCAGCTGCATCGTCATCGACTGTCTTTCGGCTTCCATTTCCAAAAGATCAAAGATTTCCTGAATCAAATGGTTGATATCAAACGTGCTGAATTTCAGATTGATTTGACCGGATTCGAAACGGTTGATCATATCGAGATCTTTCACGATATTAAGAAGTCTCTCCACGGAACTGTCAATTCTCTGAAGATATTTGTCTCTAATATTGAGGTCTTCAACGCCGCCGTCACGAAGCGTTTCTATATATCCTTGGATTGAGAACAAAGGCGTTTTCAGCTCGTGAGAAACGTTTCCGATATATTCTTTCCGGTAATCTTCCATTTCCTTCATCAGATCCATTTCGGCATTTCTCTGATTCATTTCGTGCATCTTTTCGCCGAGTTCTTTGAAGCCGAGATCCGTGTCGTAATCGTGAATAATGTCTTCCGGAAGGATGTTTGTAATTCTTCTGATTTGATTTCTACTGTAAAAACTGAAGAGGAATTCCAGAACAAAATAATTGAGAACGAATAAAAACCAAAGCGTGAAAGCCAGGAAATAGTTGAAGTCACGGGTTTTGAAATATACATCGTCCGTGTAAAATTCAAACATTAAAACCACGACTCCGACTACAGCCACCAATAAAAATGATGCTGCAGCTGATATCCAATTGATCTTTACCGAACTTCTAAATCCCATTTCACAAAAAAGATTTTCTTTTCAGAAAACCTTAAACTACTAATTTATAACCAATTCCTTTGAGTGTCTGGATGGTGTTAATTCCTAATTTCTCTCTTAATCTACGAATGTGTACATCGATGGTTCTTTCTCCCACAATTACGTCGTTGCCCCAGACTCTTTCCAGGATTTCTTCTCTCTTGAATACTTTTTCAGTGTTAGAAGCCAAAAGGTAAAGCAAATCGAATTCTTTCTTTGGCAGCAAAAACTCTTCTTTCGCTTTTGATACTTTGAAGTTGTCTTTGTCGATGATCAAATCGCCGATTTCGATGTAGTTTGAGTTTTCGTTTGAATTGGCACCCAATTGCAGAAGTGCTGCAACCTTAGAAATCAGAACTTTTGGTTTGATTAATTTGACAATGTAATCATTTGCCCCAGCCTGATAACCAGCTAATTGAGAAAATTCCTCGCTTCTTGCAGACAAAAATACGATCAGCGTTTTTTGCAACTCTTTAATCTTTCTGAGGTCCTGGCAGGTTTCGATGCCGTCTTTTTCGGGCATCATAACGTCAAGAAGAATTAAATCCGGCAAAATCTCTTTTGCTTTTGTGATTCCTTCATTTCCGTTTCCTGCGGTGAAGACCTGATAGCCTTCTTTTTCCAAATTATAAGAAATGATTTCCAGGATGTCCTGTTCATCATCAATTAAAAGGATTTTTTTACGATTCATTTCGATTTATTAATATGTCAAAATTAAAAAAATTTGAACTCTATATGACTAAATGTTTAAAGTTCACACAAATTTAACATTTAAAAGTCAATAAAGAACGTTTACAGAAGCTTTTTTTGTATTGAATATGATACAAATTTATAGATGGAATTCGTTTCATTTTTTAAGTAAATTAAGTTAAATTTGCACCTCACGTTTCAGATTATGGAAGAAGAAGAAAAAAAATCACTCAATTTTATAGAACAAATTATAGAAGATGATTTGGAAAACGGCATGAAAGCCTCGCAGCTGCGTTTCAGATTTCCGCCGGAGCCAAACGGTTATCTTCATATTGGTCATACAAAAGCAATCTGCATTAACTTTGGTCTTGGTCAGAAATATAATGCGCCTGTCAATCTTCGTTTTGATGATACGAATCCGGCTAAAGAAGAGCAGGAATTTGTAGATTCCATCAAAGCTGACATCGATTGGCTGGGTTTTAAATATGACCAGGAATTATATACATCAGATTATTTTGAGCAGCTTTATAATTGGGCTGTAGAGCTCATCAAACAAGGCAAAGCTTATGTAGATGAGCAATCTTCGGAAGACATTACGGCTCAGAGGAAAACACCATTTGAGGATGGCGTTGAATCGCCTTTTAGAAATCGTCCTGTTGAAGAAAGTCTTGAACTTTTTGAGAAAATGAAAAATGGTGAATTCGATAAAGGTGCCATGAGCTTGCGTGCAAAAATCGATATGACTTCCCCGAATATGAATATGCGTGATCCTGTGATGTACAGAATCTTAAAAGAACCGCATCACAGAACCGGCGAAAAATGGAAAATCTATCCGATGTACGATTGGGCGCACGGAGAATCTGATTATATAGAGCAAATTTCGCATTCGTTATGTTCATTAGAATTTGAAAACCACCGTCCATTATACGAATGGTATTTGGATCAAGTCTATGATAATGAAAGCGTTGCGCCGAAACAAAGAGAATTTGCAAGGATGAACGTTTCATATATGGTGACCTCCAAAAGGAAACTTCAAAGATTGGTTCAGGAGAATATCACGACTGGCTGGGACGATCCAAGAATGCCGACGATTTCGGGATTAAGAAGAAAAGGTTACACGCCGACTGCCATCAAAAATTTCATTGAAAAAGTGGGTGTTGCAAAACGTGAAAATCTGATTGACATTCAATTATTGGAATTCTGTGTAAGAGAAGACTTGAACAAAGTTGCGACCCGTGTAATGGCTGTCGTAAATCCCGTTAAGCTAATTATCGAAAATTATCCAGAAGATAAAGAAGAATGGCTGGAAACGGAAAACAATCCTGAGGATGAAAACGCTGGAACAAGACAAGTGCCTTTCTCAAGGGAGATTTACATAGAAAGAGAAGATTTCAAAGAAGAAGCTGATAAGAAATTTTTCCGTCTGAAACTGGAGGGAGAAGTTCGTTTGAAAGCAGGATACATCATCAAAGCGGAAAGAGTTGAGAAGGATGCAAACGGCGAAATCACAACTATTTTTGCAACTTACGATGAAGATTCCAGATCTGGAAGCGGAACTGAGGCAAGTCTCAGAAAAGTGAAAGGAACGCTGCATTGGGTTTCTGCAAAACACGCTTTGCCAATTGAGATCAGAACTTACGAACGATTGTTCACCACAGAACAGCCGGATGCAGAGAAAGATGTTGATTTCATCCAATTCATCAATCCTCAATCGTTAAGTGTAACACACGGATTTGCTGAACCAAGCTTGAAAGATGCTACTTTGGATGATCATTTCCAGTTCCAGAGAATTGGCTATTATAAAAAGGACAGAGATTCTTCTGATGAGACTTTGGTGTTCAACAGAACGGTGACTTTGAAAGATGGTTATAAACCTTAAAAATGTAAAAAAGTAGAATGTAAAATGTACAAAGTATATTTCCATTTTAATAAATACAAAATTGAAAATCAGGCAATTGTCTGATTTTTTTTGTTTTGATGTAACAGAGTTGTTCTTTGATTTGTCTCATTTCAAGAATAAGCTTTACTATGAAAACTAAATTTTGTATTCTCGGATTGATGCCCTTTTTTGGGCAGATTACTGCGCAAAAAACAATTGCTGCCGACAGTATTGTCAGACGGCAAATGAGTGCTGTGAGAACAGACAAGTCTATAAAAATTGACGGAATCATTGATGAAGAAGCCTGGGCAAATGCAGCCGTCGTTGACAAATTCATTGAATTTCAACCGTCAAACGGAAAATTAGAATCAGACAATCAAAAAAGTGTTGTAAAAGTCTTGTATGACAATACAGGAATCTACATTGGAGCGACACTTTATGACAGCGAGCCCAACAAAATTGCGAGACAGTTTACAGAAAGAGATGCTATCAACAATGATGATTTTTTCGGTGTTTTCGTCAATGGTTACAACGACAAGCAGCAGAGTTATGAGTTCATCGTAACCGCGGCTGGTGTTCAGTTTGATGCAAAAGCAACGAATGACAATGGCGAAGATCCTACTTGGAACGGAATCTGGTATTCGGCCGTGAAAATCACTGACAAAGGCTGGAATGTAGAGATGAAAATCCCTTATTTTGAGTTGAGATTTCCAAACAGTAATGTTCAGCAATGGGGCGTCAACTTTTTCCGAAATATCCAGCGTGAACGTAAAAAACTCGCCTGGAATCACATCGATAATACCAAAGGAAGTTTTACGCTTTACGACGGAATTCTCAACGGAATTGAAAATGTAAAAACTCCAACCAGACTTTCTTTCACCCCATATTTTTCAACGTATGTCAACAATTTCGATGGCAAAACTGAAATGAATGTGAATGGCGGAATGGATTTGAAATACGGAATCAATGATGCTTTTACTTTTGATATGACTTTGGTTCCTGATTTTGGTCAGGCTAATTTTGATAATTCAATCTTAAATTTAACACCATTCGAGCAACAGTTTTCTGAGCAACGGTCGTTCTTTATGGAAGGAACGGAACTTTTCAGTAAAGGCGATATGTTCTATTCCAGAAGGGTAGGTGGTGAACCGTCAATTTACCCAACAGTCGGCGAAAATGAAACCGTAATGGAATACCCAGGAAAAGTAAAATTATTTAATGCTTTCAAAATTTCCGGAAGAACAAAAAAAGGCTTAGGAATCGGAATTTTTAACGGTGTTACGGAAAAAATGGAAGCTGTAATCCAAAATAATGAAACTGGCGAAACAAGAAAAGAAACCGTGGAACCGTGGACTAATTACAATGTTTTGGTTTTCGATCAGAGATTTGGCGGGAATTCATCCGTAACTTTTGTCAATACAAGCACGATGAGAATGGGTGATTTCCGCGATGCCAACGCAACTGGACTTCTTTGGAATATTGCTAACAAGAAGAATACTTATAATTATTTCGGGAATTTCAAAGGCAGCTGGGTAAGGGAAGGTGATACTAAATTTGGCAACAGAGGAAATCTCGGAATCGGAAAATATTCAGGAAAAAACCGTTTTGAAATCATTGGGAATTATGTGAACAAAAATTGGGATATCAATGATTTGGGATTTTCAACAAAAACTAATTATGCCTCATATTCAACGTGGTACGGGTACAGAATTTTGCAGCCAACAAAGAACTTTAATAATATCTTTCTGAATTTCAATCTGAATTACGATCATCGTTTGGAACCGTTTCTTTACAGCACACTGAGATTTAATCACAACAATCAGTTCACCACCAAGAATTTTCAGAATTTCGGTGGAGGAATTGAGTTCACGCCGATTGGTGAAAATGATATTTACGAACCAAGAACTTTTGGACGACATTTGAAAGTTCCCGGCTATTTTGACAGCTGGATCTGGTTCGAAAGTGACAGCCGTAAAAAACTTCAGTACAACATCAATATTGATTATTATGCTTACGATGAAAAAGGTAGAAACAAAGTGATTCCGTCACTATATCTGCGTTACAGAGCTTCTGACAAACTGAATTTGATTTGGCAGTCCAATCCTGTTTTCAGTAATAATGAAATTGGTTTTGCAGGAAAAGATAGCGACCAGATTTATATGGGAAGAAGACAGAGAAATACGTACGAAAATGCAATCACCGGCCAATACACTTTCAATAACAAAATGGCATTATCATTAGCTTTCCGTCATTATTTTTCTGATGTGACTTACAAACAATTTTACAGTCTGAACAGCGATGGAAGCCTGAATGAAAATACAACTTACAACCCAAATCTTGCCGGAACATACAACTCCTGGAATGTAGATTTGCGCTATTCGTGGTGGTTTGCACCGGGAAGTCAATTGACTTTGCTGTACAGAAATGCAACCAGCAATTATCTCGAAGTTTCGAGAATGAGATTCAAAAATAATTTTGACCAGCTTTTCGATGCGCCGATGATCAATAATATTTCACTGAGAATTACTTATTTCCTGGATTATAATCGAGTTAAAAACTGGTTTTAAAATAATTTGACTTCGTCGAACCACTTTGTTAGGTTTGGGCAGCGTTATCCGCCTTCCGTTCCCACCCGAGTTTACATCGGGATCCACTCAAGTCGGGCTGCAGATTCAACATAAAACCCACTTCGGCAAGTTGAAGTGGGTCTTTATTATCTCTGAGCATTTATCACAAATCATTAAAGAACATCTCTGATCTCTTCATTCTTTTTAAAAGTCGCTGTCGCAAAAGGACAAAGCGGAATGATTTTCAAATTATTTTCTCTTGCAAATTCTACAGCTTTGTAAACCAATTCTTTCCCAACGCCTTTCCCGTTGAATTCCGGATCCACCTCCGTATGATCGATGATGAATTTTTCTGCGCCGGCCCAGGAATAAGTCATTAGCCCAGCTTGTTTTCCGTCAAGAAATGCTACGAATTCGCCTTTTGTTTCTTTATTATTTTGTTTTATTTCCAGCATTTTATTTAGATTTTAGTTAAGATTTCTATATTGTTTGTCAGTATTTTATGGATGGGACACGCATCCGCAATTTTGAAAAGTCTGTCTTTTATTTCTTCGCTGATTTCAGTTGTTCCAAAATCAATTACTCTGCAGAACTGCGCCATTTTTGTCTGCGGGAAATTTTCCAAATCCACTTCCACATTGATCACGGGAATATCCCAGCCTTTTCTGTCGATGTACATTCTAAGCGTTGCAGCTGTGCAGCTTGCCAGAGATGTAGCAAGAATTTCAAATGGATTGAAGCCTTTGTTCCCGCCGCCTTTATCCACAGGTTCATCCGTGATGAGTTTGTTTTCACCAGCAATGACTTCTGTGTAATATTTTTCGGTTCCAAGTGTTGCTTTTACTTTGACTCCCATTTTTTATGAATTTAATTTATAGCTTAATGCGCCGGACGGACATTTTTCAATTTGATTTTTCAGTTCTTCAGCGGTTGCATTTTCTGTTTTGATCCAGGGTCTCTCTTTAGGATTATAAACTTTCGGGAGCATTTTTACACAAACACCCGCGTGGATGCAGACTTTCGGTTTCCAAAGTATGGTGATTTCGCCTGCGTTATATTCGTGAGTGTCCATTAGATTTGATTTTTAAAGTTTTCAATTTTTGAATGGATTGTTTTCAGTAATTCCGGTTCCACAATTCCGTTTTCTAAATCAAAATTTTCATAGAACTTAGGAAACGAAAAAGTCTCCTTGATGTCTGCACCAAACTGCGGAAAGAATTTTGAAGCTTCTGCCATTACATTTCCACCGCCATAGCCGCCGGGAGATGTAGTCATCAGAAACATCGGTTTGTCCTGGAAAACTTTTACGTTTATTCTGGAGGTCCAATCAAAAATATTCTTAAAAGCTGCGCTGTAGGAACGGTTGTTTTCTGCCAAAGAACAAATGATGATGTCGGATTCTTCTATGTCTTTTAAAAATTTGTGGGCTTCTTCCGGAAATCCTTTTTTCTCAAGATCTACAGAGAAAACGGGCATCAGATAATCATTAAGATCAATCAGATTAATTTCGGCATTAGGAAAACTTTTCAGAACAAATTTTACCAATTCTTTATTAATAGATGTGGAAGAGTTACTTCCTGCAAATGCAAATATTTTCATAGTTTGAATTTTTTTGATATTTAAAGTTTATCGTAAGCGCCAAATTTTTCATCTACAAGCGCTTTCCATTCAGGATGTTTTTTGATGAATGCAAAAACGTACGGGCAGAACGGCAACAGCTTTTTCCCATTTTCTTTGATGAACACCAAAGTTTTTTCAACCACAGCTGCTGCGGCGCCGGTTCCTGCCAATTCTGGCTCGGCTTCAGTGTGGACCAAGGCAATCTGATTGTCAGTTTCTCCGTAATTGATAAAGGCAAAATGACCGTCAACTTCTATTTCGAAACGTTTTTTAGATTCATTTTTTACAAGCGGAATAGATTCGAATTCAGTTTTCATATTTTTATTGTTTTAAAGTTAGTAATTATTTATTTTTCAAAATTAGAAAACTGGAAAGTGACGGGAATTGATCTAGGATATGTAATTTTTTGTGTGAGTAAAAAGCAGAAACTCCCATAAAAATTAATTTACGGGAGTTTCTTACAAACTAATAATTACTAATATGGATTACTCAAAGTAGATCTCTGATTGATGTATGATGTTTTGACAAGATCTATAGTGTTTTTGAATTTATCAAATTGATTTTCAGGCAACTGTCCAATCTTGTAATAGAAGTTTCTGATGCCTCTCTTCGTATTGATACTGATTACTAAAATATAGGTGATAAAGCCTTTTTCTGTCTTTAGGGAAATGACCTTTTCAATTGGTACTTCCAAAGACGGCTGTCTGGAGCGAAATAAAGGATGGCTGTACTTGATCGAAAAAATATGTTCGGAAACTTCCAGAGAAAAAATTTTCAGTGTCATTATTTTCCAAACAAAGAAAACAAAAATGACCAAAAAGATCACGTAGACAGTTGATTGCCGAATATTAATGAATTGTCTGGCGAAGATTAAAAATAGAAGATCTAGAAAAATTAGTAGTAGGAAGCCGTACATCGCCGTTGCGATCTCTTTTCGATTGTTGATTTTCATTGCTCATTTGTGTTTGTATAAATTTAAAAAAATAAAATGAATTACAAACAAAAACTGGATTGATTTTATTTATTGATTTTCATTTCAATTTTAATGAAATCTATGTCAGAAAATTTTTGAATAAAAATGATGAAAAAAATCATAATTACAGAATCAGAAAGAATCTGTAATTATGATAATGGAATTCATTTGTGTTTTAGCTTTGTTTGTGTTTTTGCCCTTTAGAGGATTTCTCATACAATTACTGTACTTTGAAATCCAATTCCATCATTTGCATTTTTAGAATCTTTGATAGTTGCATATTCATCATTTGTGTTTTCAGAACCCAATATCAAATATCATTTTTTTGCGTTTTTTATTCCTGATTTTCTTGGTACAAAAATACCAACATCTACAATACGATTGTTTAAAAGTATTTAGATATATATCGCTGAACTCGTAGATATTTATCTACAAAAAAGCTGATTTCTAGAAATCAGCTTTAGTTATCTTGGATTATATTTTTATATTACTCTAAGAATGATGTTTCATCAATTCTACCAATTCTACGATATTCTCAATCTTCAGTTTATCAAAAATTCTTTTCTTGAGCGTGCTTACCGTATTTTGTTTGATGTCGAGTTTATTGGCAATCTCGAGGTTTCCAAGACCTTCAGCGTACATTTGTGCAATTTCGCGTTCTCTATCTGTCAATGAAAATAGAGGATTGATCAGGTTCCGGTTGCGGAAAGAATTGACAAGCAAAGTCTGTGTTGCGGCAGAAATATATTCTCCTTTGTTTATCATTTCGAAAATGGCGTTCTTCACATCTTCTTCTTCACTCAATTTACTGAGAAAGCCGTTTGCTCCAGCATTAATGAATTTCAGCGATTGTGTATTTTCATCGATTCCTGAAAATATTAAAATTTTAATATCAGGATTTATCTGTTTGATTTCGGAAATGATAGTCAGGCTGTTACCATCCGGAAAATGGGCGTCAATAATCGCTATGTCAATTTGATTTGTTTTTACAGACTCCACAATTTGCTGCAGGTTCGAAGCATGAAACACGATGGACTCCAATTCCAGTTCTTCTAATAGGAAAACAATACCCTGCCGGATAAGGCTGTGATCATCAGCTAAAAGAAAGCTTATTTTTTGATTTGATTCGTTCATGCATTAATCTTTAAATTAATAGTGAAACTTACGGTTGTCCCCTTATTCAGTTCACTTTTCACAGAAATATTTCCGTCGTACAATTCCACCAATTCCTTGCAAAGACTGAGACCCAGACCAGCTCCCAGATTTTCCACATCTTCTGATAAAATCCCCTGATAGTAAGGCTCAAATATTTTTTCTAAATCTGATTCCGAAATTCCCGCGCCGGAATCTGTGATTTCTGTGGACAGTGCGATTATATTGCTATCAATGAGATTTGCGGAAGTACTCACAGTAATTTGTCCGTTTTCAGTAAACTTATTCGCATTCCCAAGAATATTCATGAAAATCTGGTTTATCTTCGTACAATCCGAGTAAACCCTAATATCAGAATCTATATTTTTATAAATGATAAACTTGTTATTTCTTGTCTCAATATAAGGTTCAATAGACGTCAGAATTGCAGTTATTTCATTATTAAGAATGAAAACGGCAGGATTTAATTTGTTTTCGACGTGTTGATTTTTTGTGTATTCAAGAATTTGATTCGCCTGCATCAATAATGTATTATTGGTGAAACTAATGGATTTCAGATATTCCTGCACAGTTTCATCGGTGGTTTTTTTACTGATTCTTTTGATGAAGATTCCAATGATTTTCAGAGGCGATCTCAGCTCGTGGCTCAGCATTCCAAGAATCCTGTTTTTGAAATTCAGATTTTCGTTGATCTGTTTATTGGCTGCGTTCAGTTTTTTCTCATAAATAAAGGCAATCCTGGTAAAGTACATTATTAATATGGAGACAATAAACATCAGAATCATTGCTCCGAAAACCAGATACATTCTTATTTTATTACTTGCAGAGTTTTGCTGATCCAATTCTTTTTGTAACTCTGACTTAGAATCTTTGATGGCAACTTCGTAGATGTTCATCAGATCATTACTGTAAATCAGCATATTGTTGAATGTTTTGTAAAACCTGCCGTTATTATTCTGATTCTTGGTCACATTCACCTGTATCTTTTGAACTTCCTTAGAATAATGATTGTTGATGGATCTCATAAGGCTGTCCAATTCGGTTTTCATTCTGGAAGCATCAGTTGTTTTTCCATTTTTTAAAGTGATGACAGTACTTTCTTTTTGTACGTTGACTTTACCTGCAATTGCATCTCCTAAACGCCCGAATAAACCTTTTTTCTGAACCGTATCAGCAAAAGTTTGTTGCTGAATATCAAATTTGTCAAAGTTATAATTAAAATCGTACTTTTTGAATGTTGGAAGTTCTTCCTTCATTTTAAATGTAGATTTCGTAGAAAACTGAAAAGTTGAATCCACCAAAAGTTTCAATTTTTTAAGTTCCGTTGTATCTCTTTTCTGAGCTGCCAGACTGGTTTTTAATCTTGGATTTTTGTCCTCATATCCCTTGATGTGATCCAGATTTTGACTGAGTTTGTTGACAGACTGGAAATAAGATTCTAGGAACTTACCATCATTCGTAATCAAATATTTTTGGAAATAATCCTGGGAATTAATGAGTTCTTTTCTGGAATTTTCCGTTAGATTTTCCAAAGATTGAACATCTTCTAATTGATTTTCTATAAATGCCAAACTCTTTTTATTGTTAACCTCATTGTAGAAAAATGCGGCTATAATAATCTGTATCAGCAGAATACAGAGGATAAGCGAGTAGTGGACGAATTTTCTTAATTTAAAATTCAGTGATCTTGGTTTCATGTGTTTTTTTATTTTCAAGTTATTCTAAAATGAATAATGTTGAATGATAATCTTATATTATGTAAAATTAAACAATCTGTTGAAGATAGGAATAATTTATTACAGTATAATAGAGAAATCAAAATCCTGTGAAAATTTTTCACAGGATCAGATTTATATAGGACTTATTTTTTAAAGACTTTTGAATTGCTCCAGCATTCTTATGTCATTTTCGAAGAACATTCGGATGTCACTCATTTGGTAAAGCAGCATTACGATTCTCTCGATTCCCATCCCGAACGCATATCCTGAGAATTTATCAGGATCGATATTTACGTTTTTAAGAACCGCAGGATCTACCATTCCGCAACCCATAATTTCCAGCCAGCCTGTTCCTTTTGTGATTCTGTAATCGGTTTCTGAGTTCAATCCCCAATACACATCAACTTCCGCACTTGGTTCTGTGAACGGGAAGTACGAAGGTCTCATTCTGATTTTCGACTTTCCGAAAAGTTCCGTCGTGAAGAATTGAATGGTTTGTTTAAGGTCTGCAAAACTTACATTTTCGTCAATGTAAAGTCCTTCAATCTGATGGAAAATACAGTGCGAACGGGAAGAAACAGCTTCATTTCTGAAAACCCTTCCCGGCGCCAAAATTCTCATCGGCGGCTCGTTTTCCTCCATATATCGGATTTGAACCGACGAAGTGTGCGTTCTTAATAAAACATCCGGATTTTGCTCGATGAAAAACGTATCCTGCATATCCCTCGCCGGATGATATTCCGGAAGATTTAACGCAGTGAAGTTATGCCAGTCGTCTTCGATTTCAGGTCCGTCTGCGACTGCAAAACCGATAGATTTGAAGATCTCGATAATTCTGTTTTTAACCAGATTAATTGGATGACGGGAACCAAGTTCCAGAGGAAATGCAGGTCTGGAAAGATCTTCTTTTTCAAGAATGATTTTGCTTTCCGTAGCCGATTTTAATTCTTCCAGTTTTTCATTCACAGAGTTTCTCAGGATATTGATTTTCTGTCCAAAATCTTTCTTCTGCTCATTGGGAATTTGTTTCAGAGAATCATAGAAATCATTCATGATTCCTTTTTTTCCGTTGAATTTCAGTCGGAATTGTTCTATTTCATCTTTGGCAGAAGACTGGAAATTCTGTACTTCTACCAATAGGTCATCAATTTTCTCTAGCATTGTATATATAAAATATAGATTGCAAAAATACGATTTTAAAATAAAAAAATCTGCCTTTTTGTAAAGCAGATTTCAATTTTTAATTCTAAATCCTGATTCTTAAGTCTTGTTTCCGGAATCTTTAAATTATTTCTTTTCCAGTGCTTTTATTTTAACCTGAATGTTGATTTCGTTTTTAATCAATCCTTCCGCAGCCGGCATTTGGAATTTGATCCCGAATTCATCTCTGTTGATGTCCTTTGGTTCGGTAGCAATCATCAGTTCTCCTTTGTCGACTTTCAAATTTGCATTGAAACTGAATGGTTTTGTAATGCCTTTCAAAGTTAGATTTCCGTCGAGAATTGTGTTGTAATCGCTTCCGGAAGGTGCTTCAGTCACTTTCGTGATTTCGTAAGAAGCATTCGGGAATTTGGCAGTGTCGAAGAAATCCGGACTTTTCAAATGTCCTAGAAGTTTTCCGTTGGATTCTGCATCGGTCAAATCCTCGTTTGCAAGTGAATTCATTGCCAATACAAATTGCCCGCTTTCCAGTTTTTTATCTTTTACGGTCACTTCGCCGCTCTCAAATTTAAGGCTACCAATGTGACTTGTGTTATCAGACTTTACAACTTTGAAACCTTTCCATTCCGCCTTACTATTTAGCGTATCCACAACATAAACTTGTCCGTCGGATGTTGTCAAAACTTCGTTGCTTTCGCTGGTCACAGGTTTGTCTTTTCCACAAGAAATGATGAAAACCGAAGCGGAAATGAGTAAAATGGCGGAGATTAAAGTTGTCTTTTTCATAATGAAATTTTTAAATAATGTCTAAATTTGTGTTTTTGCTAAAATAATAAAATTATTACGATTTCAACCACTAATTTTGCAAGATGTTCTTAGAAGTTAAAAACCTGTATTTCAATTATCAGACCGATAAACCATTGTTTCAAAATCTTAATCTGAATGTAGATGAAGGACAAATCATCGCTTTAGTTGGCGAAAGTGGCTGTGGAAAATCGACTTTATTAAGTTTGATTTATGGTTTGATAGATTGGCAAGGTGGCGACATTTTGTTTGAAGGCGAAAAACTATTTGGGCCAAAAGGCAATCTGGTTCCAGGCGAATCTCAAATGAAATTTGTAGCACAAAACTACGATTTGATGCCGTACGGAACAGTTTATGACAACGTCGGGAAATTCATTTCCAATATCAATCTCAAAGAGAAAAAAGCGAGAGTAGAAGAATTATTGGATGTCGTTGGTTTGACGGAATTTGCGAAAGTGATTCCGAAGAATCTGAGTGGCGGTCAACAGCAAAGAGTTGCGATTGCAAGGGCTTTGGCGGTTCTTCCGAAAATGCTTTTGCTGGATGAGCCTTTCAGCAACTTGGATTTTTCCCGAAAATTTGAGTTGAGGGAAAAGCTTTTTAATTATGTCAAAGAAAATAACCTCAGTTTGATTATTTCAACACACAATTTGGAAGAAGTTTTACCTTGGGCAGATAAGATTGTGGTTTTGCAACAAGGAAGATTGATTCAAAATGATTCGCCGAAAGAAACTTATGAAAATCCATACAATGATTATGTTGCAAGGCTTCTTGGCGAAGTCAATATTTTCACGGAAGAAGAAAAGTCTCAATTGAATTTAGAGAAAGCCAATTACTTCCCACATCAAATCAAAATTGCCGAAAGTGGAGTAGAGGCTACCGTTTCTGACAGCCGTTTCGCAGGTTCTCATTACCGAAATAAATTATTGATTAATGATAAGCCAATCATTATATATTCAGATGATTTTCTTGAAGGAAAAGTGAATCTTAGTTTTTATAATTAAATTATATTACCTGATTAATTATAAACTTTGATGAGTTTGCAGTTCATACTGAGCTTGTCGAAGTGCCTTTGCGAACCTTAAATATTTTCAATAATTTCAAAAAAATCTTTGCGGACTTTGCGTTCAAATTTCTTCTCAATAAGTAAATAGATTTTTTTTTGTGGATAAAATATGGATAACTTATAGATTTTCAGTTTGTTGAATTAAAAATAATTTCTAATTTTGTTAAACGAAAATACATCAGGAAATTTTTGGTTAATTCTCTTTCTGCCCCTAAGGACTGAAATTAGCGCAAGCAATCAAAGTCTTTGAAAGTCGACCCTGCCAAATTTTTCCTTTTTTTTGTTTAATATCTAAAAGGCTTCGACTCCGCTCAGCCTGAATTAGTATTAAACTTGTCACGCTGAGCGGAGTCGAAGTGTTTTTTTCTATTTTTCTACTAAGCTTTCCTCACAAATTCAGATTTCAATGCCATCGACCCAAAACCATCAATTTTACAATCGATATTATGGTCACTTTCTGGTCTTAGTCTTATATTTTTCACTTTTGTTCCAGCTTTGATATCTTTCGGAGCACCTTTCACAGGAAGATCTTTGATGACAATCACAGAATCTCCGTTTTGCAATTCCTTGCCAAGAGAATCGAAAATTTTTCCTTCCGTAGAAACTTCCGCCGGGTTCCATTCGTAGAAACATTGGGAACAAACCTGCAGGTTATCTTGCTCGTAGGTGAATTCGGATTGGCATTTCGGGCAAAGAATTGTGTCGCTCATAGTTTTTTGATTTCTGCAAATTTATGAACTTTAATTTGTCTTAAAAATAATTACTTTTGAAAAAAAACATTATGACTATTGTAAGACGCATCATTTTGATTATCTCATTTTTATTGATGGGATGGCTTTTTATAATTAATTTTCCAGAATTTGATCTAGCACGAGTTAAATATCCAGCATTTTATAAAGAACAAATTTCTGAAATAGAAAACTCAAAATCAGTGTATGAACTTAAAACTATTGCTAAATCTAAAGTTTTTGAAATCCAAAGAATAAATACAAATAAAGATAAAGAAAATCAGAAACAATTTTATATTGTATTTGTTCTTATCTGTACAAATTTCTTTTTGTATTTCATTAAAAAACGTCCGGGTTCTCATAATTCATAACTCAAAACTAATTCTTAGATTTGCGAGCAATAAATAAATCTCTTTAGTAAAAATGAAAAAGACCGCTTTATACGATAAACACGTTTCTTTGGGAGCTAAGATTGTTCCTTTTGCAGGTTTCGAAATGCCTGTTCAATATGCCGGAATCAACGAGGAACATTTTGCTGTCCGCGAAAAGGCGGGAATGTTTGATGTGTCTCATATGGGACAATTTTTCATCGAAGGTCCGTTTGCCAAAGACCTTTTGCAATTCGTAACTTCCAATAATGTGGATGCGCTTGAGAACGGAAAAGCCCAATATTCTTGTTTGCCAAACGAAACTGGCGGAATTGTGGACGATTTGATTGTTTACAAAATGGAAGATGAGAAATATTTCGTAGTCGTAAACGCTTCAAATATCGATAAAGACTGGAACCACATTGCACTGTACAATGAGAAATTCGGAGCGAAAATGACCAACGCTTCAGACGAAATGTCATTGATTGCCATCCAAGGTCCAAAAGCTACCGAGATTCTTCAAAAACTGACCGAGACAGATTTGTCAACCATTCCATATTATCATTTCACAGTGGGTTCTGTGGCTGGTTTTTCGGATGTCATCATTTCGAATACAGGTTACACAGGAAGTGGCGGTTTTGAGATTTATTTTAATAATGACAACGCAGAAAAAATCTGGGACGCACTAACAGAAGCTGGACAAGATTACGGATTGATTCCTTGCGGATTGGCTTCCAGAGACACTTTGAGATTGGAAAAAGGATTTTGTCTCTACGGAAACGACATCAACGATACAACGTCTCCACTTGAAGCTGGATTAGGCTGGATTACGAAATTTGATAAAGATTTTGTGAATAAAGCATTTTTGGAAAATCAAAAAACGGAGGGAATTACCAAGAAATTAGTAGGTTTCGAAATGCTGGAAAAAGCCATTCCAAGACACGATTACGAAGTGGTGGACGCAGAAGGAAAAATCATCGGAAAAGTAACATCCGGAACAATGTCACCAATGAAGAAAGTGGGAGTAGGATTGGCTTACGTGGATAAACCGAACTTCAAATTAGATTCAGAGATTTTTATAAGAATTAGAAACAAAGACATTCCTGCGAAAGTGGTGAAATTACCTTTTGTTTAAATCGATTTTGATTTTAAAATAATACAAGCGACAATTTTGGTCGCTTTTTTGTTGACTAAGGTTTTATTAAATTCAAAAAAATAATTTGTTATGAAATTAAATAATCTAAGTTTAGTAATGCTGCTTTCGGGAACTTTGTTTTTGCAAGCTGCTGACAAGAAAGAAATTGCTTTGAAATCAGAAGTGAAGTCAACTAATGTTTCAGTGCCTTTCCAGCAAATGCCTGCAAATATCAAAACCTTTTTGGCAAAATATTATCCAAAAGCAACTGTAGCTAAATATGAAGCAAAAACAACGGTTGTCGGAAAGAAATATGAAGTAAAACTGAACAACGGCGCAGAAATCGACTTCGATAAAAATGGCAATTGGGAAGAAATCAGCAACAAACAAGGCGTTCCAGCAGCTTTGATTCCTGCAAGCATAAAGACTTACCTGGCTAAGAACTATAAAGGTATAAATGTTGAATCAATTGATAAGGAAAGTAATAAAATAAAGGTCGATCTTATCAACGACATTGATTTGGAATTCGATAAGAGTGGAAAGTTTTTACGAATCGATAAATAGAATAGAAAAAGCGTTCAATTATTTGAACGCTTTCTTTTTTTAACTTCTGACTTCCATCATCGGACTTCCTACTACTTCAGATATTTCGTAATACTTTCGCTCGTTGGGTTTGTGGTGCTGATGAAACTGTCAATCACCTTACCATTTTCGTCAAGCAAAATTTTGGTAAAATTCCAGTGAATTTTGGTGTTTTTCACACCATTTTCTTTTTTGTCGGTCAGGAATTTGTAGATTGGTGCAATGTCGTGGCCTTTTACAGAAATCTTCGCAGCCATCGGGAATTGAACACCGTAATTTCTTTGGCAGAAAGTAGCGATTTCGTGATTTGCTCCAGGCTCTTGTCCTCCAAAGTTATTCGCCGGGAAACCAACGACTACCAATTTGTCTTTGTACTGCTCGTGAAGTTTTTCAAGATCAGCATACTGAGGCGTAAATCCACACTCCGAGGCCGTGTTTACAACCAATATTTTTTTGCCTTTGAACTTAGAAAAGTCAATCGTAGAGCCGTCCAAGGCTTCTACTTTGAAACTATGAATCGATTTTGCCTGCGCTTTGTTTTTTGAAAATCCGAAAAGTGAAAACATAATTATAAGTAAGTATTTCATAAAAGTAATTTAAATTTTTTTTAAAGACAATTTAAAAATCAAATTTAAAACAAGTTTGGGGATTTGTAATGTGATTTTTTACAAATCTGTCTATGAGAATGATTATTAAAATTTTGGAATTATTAAGTTCATTAATACCTCGAAAAATATAAATACCTTTAATCAAATTTAAAATCGATAATGAACCGAAAAGATTTTATCGCCTTATCTTCGTTGGGATTTTTAGGATTGTACGCTTGCGGAACTTCAAATATGATGGACAGTAGAAAACCTTTAGCCATCCAATTGTACACAGTTCGGGATGCGATTTCTGAGAACTTGGAAATAGCGTTGGAAAAGTTAGCTGAATTGGGATTTAATCAAGTCGAAATTTACGGCTACGACGGCACTTTCTTCGGGAAAACCAGAACGGAATTTCAAACGATTCTGAAAAATGTCGGTTTGGAAGTCATCAGCTCGCATCACACGACGGGAATTGTTCAGAATACCAAAGGAACTTTGCTCAACGATTGGGAACAATCTGTAGAAGATTTACATTTCATCGGTGCTAAATATATGGTTTGCTCTTATCTTTTCGAGGAAGAAAGAACTTTGGAACATTACAAGAAATTACCCGAATTGCTCAATCAATCTGGCGAAATAACCAAGAAAGCAGGAATCCAATTTGCGTATCACAACCACGATTTTGAATTTGAAAAGTTAGATGATATAACTGTTTATGATTTCATTTTAAATAATACGTCTCCTGATTTGGTCAAAATGGAACTCGACCTTTATTGGATGGCAAGAGCGGGGTTAAATCCTCTAAAATATTTCGAAAAACATCCCAAAAGATTTCCGCTGTGGCACGTGAAGGATATGAAAGCAGGAACCAAAGATTTTACGGAAATCGGAAATGGTACGATTAACTTCAAAACTATTTTCGAAGCGCGAGAAAAAGCTGGACTGAAACATTGGTTTGTAGAACAGGATTCTAGCGATAAGGATATGTTCGAAAGCTTGAAAATCAGTACAGATTACATCGCAAAAAATAATTTTTTCAAATAAATCGTCACTGCTTCGACTTTATTATTTTAACAAAATTTTATGATTTGTAAAATAAATCCCTTTTCTTTGCCGTTCATTTCTTTATGAAACAACTTTATGAGCGTTTACAGTAAGCTTGCTGAGAATCTACAATACATTTCGCCAACCTTCTACAAAGGCCGATTTTTCAAAAAACTGAAAGGTCTGGATGCTCATAATCTGTTGGCGAGAAAAGTGGAACCTGAGTTTCTCTGGATTAAAAATATTCTGGCAAAAGATGCTGTCTTTATGGATGTTGGAGCCAATGTCGGCGCCTATCTTTTCACTTTGGAAAACCACTTGAAACCAGAAAATATTTACGCTTTCGAACCCAATCCACAATTGTTCAAAAGATTGGGACGATTATTCCCGAATGTCAATTTGACGTCGATTGCTTTGTCTGATATTTCGACAATCGCCGAATTCAAAATTCCTGTCATCAATGGTGAAAAAATCCATACGAGAGGGACTTTGCAGACTTCTATCAAAGAGAAAAACGAGGAGAAAACGATTCTTCAAAAAGTGGAGGTGAAACCTTTGGATGACTTGGTCTTCGACGAAGTTTATATTGAGCGAAGTCGAAATGCTCAGACTGGCAAATTTAATTTTCAACAACTCGATTTTATCAAAATTGATGTCGAAGGCAATGAGATGCAAACCTTGCGTGGCGCAAAAAAAACGGTTGAGAAGTTCAAACCAATTTTGATGGTGGAAATGGAACAACGCCATCACAACGAAAATCTATGGACGTTGATTTCCGAAATTGCTGATTGGGGTTATTCCGTCAATTATCTTGACAGAGAATCTCTGAAGCTGAAAACTCTGACAGAAGAATTCCTGAATCAGCAAAATCCTGACAATGTGAAGAATTACAAAGATTACATCAATAACATCATATTTTTGCCAAGTCTTCAAGAGCCTCAGACTGACAAAATTAATTTATTTCCCCAACCCTAAAGGGTGTAAATTAATTTCTTTGATACCTTTAAGGTTCAGGGAAACGAGGAAAAATCATTAATCAATTATCAACTATCAATTATAGCAAATGAGCGTCGTTGCAAGACAAGGTATAAAATATTCCATCATTGGTTATCTCGGTTTTTTGCTGGGAACGTTTTCGGCGATTTTCATTTTTCCGTACGATATGGAGTTTTATGGAAAGCTCCGTTACATTTTGCCAACTGCCGAAATGATAGTTCCAATCGTGGTTTTCGGACTCAGTTTTTCCAACGTCAAATTCTTCAGCAAAGTGAATGCTGATGGGAAACACCACAATATGTTGTCGCTTAGTTTGCTGGCGATTTTTATCAATTTTGCGATTTTTATCGGTGCTTATTTTCTACTCAATTATCTCTTTCCAAGTCTCAAGGAAAGCCGACTTTGGGAAATGAAACGCCTGATTCTGCCAATGGTTTTGGTTTTGGCCTTGTCTTCGGTTTTCAATAAATTTCTGACCAATTACAAACGAATTGTAGTTCCGAACATCTTCGAAAATTTCGTCCCGAAGATTGCCAATCTTGGCGCGTTTTGCCTTTTCTTTTTTATGGGATTCGCAGAAAAATCGGCTTATGGATTTTTCTTTATGATGTTCGTGATTTCGTTGCTTGGATACGGATTTTACACCAATCGCTTTGAGAAAATCAAACCGGATTTCAATTTGGATTATTTCAAAAAAGACAAATTCTACAGTGAGATTTTCACTTACAGTTTGTTCGGATTTCTTGGGAATATCGGGAATTACATCGCTATTAGAATTGATAATTTTATGATTGGCGAATATATCAGTTTTGAGGAAAACGGGATTTACAGCAATATTTTTTCAATCATCTCAATCATCGTGGTTCCGCAGATGGGACTTTTCAATATTTCTGCGCCCATCATCAACAAAGTTCTTGCGAATGGCGATTACGACGAGTTGGACAGATTTCATAAGAAAACCTCGCTCAGTCTTTTTTTCTTAGGCTTGGTTTTGTTCTGTTGCATCGTTGTCGGATTTCCTTACTTGGCAGATTTTATGAAGAATGGTGAGGATTTACGAAGTGCTGAGCCAGTTCTTTGGATTCTAGGGTTTGCGATGTTGTTTGACTTGGCGACGGGTTTCAACGGTCATATCATTTCGTTGTCCAAGTTTTACAAATTCAATATTGTGGTAATGTTGATTTTGGCGGTTCTCACGATTAGCCTTAATATGATTTTCCTGACTTACACAGACTTGGGAATTCTCGGATTTGCCGTTGCTTATGCGATTTCGCTGTCATTATTTAATATCATCAAAATCGTTTTCAACTACGTTAAGTTCAAAGTTTTTCCGCTGGGAATCGAGATGATGTACGCTTTGATTTTGGGATTTCTGTCAATCAATGTGGCGATTCTGTTGCCAGATTTTGAACATAATATTTTGAATCTTTTCTACAAACCTAGCGTCGTTTTGATTCTGCTTTTCATCGGAAATTACTTCTTGAAAATCTATCCGTTAGACAAATTTTTGAACAAGGATTTTATCAAGAGTTTGTTTAAGTTTTAATAATTAGACCTAATCATACTTCGGATTAATTAAAATTTCTTCCTTTTCGTTTGATTTCGTAGAAGTTCTGGTTTGTTTCAGGCAAGTTCCTTTTTCGTCTTTTGAAAGACATTTTATCGATAGCTCATCAATCTTCTCATTGTTTTTTCCTGTGAAGACAATCTTGGAAAGTTCATCATTTGTGTAATGAAATTGACGCGTGTTGAAGGTGTCGAAATTATCAACTATTTTGTCGATGCTTCCATTTTTGTTGTAATGGTAGATGCTTTCGTTCTGTTTGTATTGTTTTTGCGTGTAGCAACTGATGCGCTCCCGCTGATTCGGTTTCCATCGGGTCTTGCAATAGTAGGAATCTTTGTCGGGATACCTTTCCACCGTGAACCAAAGTTTCTTTTTGGTGGTTTGCAACAAATTACCGCTAGAATCAACGGTTTTGGAAGACTTGATTCTTCCATTTTTGGTGAAGACCATTTCCTTTTTCTGGAGAAGTTTTCTTTGACCATTTGAAACGTCATAGACTTCTTCCGTCGCAGATTTTATGCCTTTGGGAAGTAAGTTGGCTTTGGTATATTTTTTTGTCGCACAGGAGGTGAGTGCTAAGAAAAGGATTGTAAGACAAAGGATTCTCATAACTTTTATTTTGGGAATAGCATCAAAATTCTTTCCAATAAAAATTGTGGTCAATTGCAACACCACATTGGAAAAATTAAAATATAAATTTTGTTTTTTTAATGAAAATCGATAATTATTTTATCATAATAATTTTAATACTAATTAACAAAATCTTTTTATTATGTATCGATTAATTTCTTTATCTTGGTAATGTTGTAATCAGTGATTATGACGACTACCAAATCCAAATATTAACAAGTAATGCAGGTTCAGCCCTATTCTCTATTTTCCGATTTTGATATTTACCTTTTCCGCTCGGGAAAACACACCAGACTTTACGAAAAGTTTGGTTCTCACAAAGTTGAAGTGGATGGCGTTTCCGGCGTTTATTTTTCAGTATGGGCACCAACAGCGACAGAAGTTTCTGTGATCGGAAATTTCAACCAATGGAATTCGTTTTCACATCAATTGGCGGGACGTTGGGACCAATCCGGGATTTGGGAAGGTTTTATTCCAGGTCTCGATTTTGGGGAAGTTTACAAATACGGAATCCGAACCACCACAGGAGTTTTGCTGGAAAAAGCGGATCCTTACGCTCTTTGTCTCGAAAACGCTTTACAGGCAGGTTCAATAGTTGCCACTACTTGGTACGAATGGGAAGATAAGGATTGGATGAAAAACCGCGCAAAGCACAACAGCCTGGAATCTCCAATGTCTGTCTACGAAGTTCATATGGGTTCGTGGATGCGCGATCCGGGAAATCCAGAACGCTATCTCAGTTATGGTGAAATTGCAGATAAACTTGTTCCTTATCTCAAAGCAATGAATTTTACGCACGTAGAATTTATGCCCGTGATGGAATATCCTTATGATCCCAGTTGGGGTTATCAAATCACTGGATTTTATGCCGCTACAAACAGGTTTGGATCACCTCAGGATTTAATGTATTTAATTTCCGAACTTCATAAAAATAATATTGGCGTTTTTCTGGATTGGGTTCCTTCCCATTTTCCCGGCGATGCGAATGGTTTACATTTTTTTGATGGTTCTTTTTTATATGAACACGAAGATCCGAGAAAAGGTTTTCATCCCGACTGGAAATCTTATATTTTCAATTACGGAAGACCGGAAGTCAAATCATTTTTAATTTCAAATGCTATTTTTTGGCTGGATCGTTATCATGCAGACGGACTTCGTGTAGATGCCGTTACATCAATGCTTCATCTCGACTATTCCAGAAATGAAGGCGAATGGGAACCGAATATCTACGGAACCAATGTGAATCTGGAAGCGAAACAATTCCTTCAGGATTTTAATATCGCTGTTTATGGCGAATTTCCGGATGTGCAGACCATTGCTGAAGAAAGTTCTGACTTTCCAAGACTTACAAAACCTGTCCACGATGATGGAATCGGCTTCGGAATGAAATGGATGATGGGCTGGATGCACGATACTTTGGATTATTTCAAAGAAGATCCGATTGCGCGGAAACATCATCACAATAAGATCACTTTCACAAGTGTCTATATGTATAATGAAAATTATATGATGCCGCTTTCCCACGATGAAGTAGTTCACGGGAAAAGCAGTTTAATATATAAAATGCCTGGTGATGAGTGGCAAAAATTTGCCAATCTGCGTGCGATGTACGTCTATATGTTCACAAATCCGGGCGCAAAATTATTGTTTATGGGCGACGAAATTGCCCAAACCAACGAATGGAATTTCACTACCTCATTAGATTGGCATTTGCTGGAATATCCGATTCATAAAAACCTTCAGGAATTTGTAAGAGATCTTAATGGACTTTACAAATCAAATCCGGCTTTATACGAACAGCAGTTTTCGCCAAACGGTTATGAGTGGATCAACGCCGATGATCGTGATAATTCGATTTTTATTTTTATGAGAAAAAGTAAAAACAACAAAGAAGTTCTGATGACAGTTCTGAACCTGACGCCAAACACTTTTGATTACAGAATCGGTGTGGAAAAAGATACAAAATGGGAAGTCATCCTCAACTCTGATGATGCAAAATATAGCGGTAGCGGCGTAGAAGCCGTCATCTCGCAGGAATTGGATGAAGGCTGGGACAATAAAGAAAACTCTATTATTTTAAAACTACCTCCATTGTCAGGTTTAGTTTTAAAACAGTCAAAAGTGAGTAAGCCAAAACTGGAGAAACCAAAAATTACTAAAAAGAAAAAATAATCTTGTAAGAGAAAAATATGAAAATATTTCACCTTTCTATGGAGTGTTATCCTGTTGCAAAAGTCGGCGGACTTGCAGATGTAGTGGGAGCATTGCCAAAATATCAGAACCAAATGGGATTGGATGCCAGCGTGATTATGCCCTGGTATAACAAACCTTTTTTCTATAACCACGATTTCGAAGTGGTGTTTGATGGTTTTATCCATCAGTCTTTTCATATGTATCAGGTTCAGGTTTTCAAAGAGAAAAGCAGTGCGCTTGGTTTTGACCTTTACCTGGTTAAAATTCCGGGGCTGCTGGATCGGGAAAGTGTTTATGGATATTGGGATGAGAGTCAGCAGTTTATTGCTTTCCAGCACGGTGTTTTACATTGGTTGAGTGCGATGCAGATTCGTCCGGATGTTTTTCATTGCCACGATTATCACACAGGATTGGTTCCTTTTATGATTGATAATTGTTATGAATTTCAGTATTTAAAAGGTGTGAAAACAGTCGGAACTATTCATAACGGCGAATATCAGGGAAGTATGGATTGGAAAATGTCCAGTTTTCTTCCACATTTTGATGGCTGGAAATCCGGACTTCTGGACTGGAGCGGCAGAATCAATCCGATGGCAGCGATGATCAAAAGCTGCAATGCTTTCAATGCAGTTTCCGGTGGCTATCTAGAGGAATTGTTTTACAGTTTTCAAGGTCTGGAACCATTGATGAATCAGGAAAGACAGAAAGCTTTTGGAATCATCAACGGAATAGATATGGAAGTTTGGGATCCTGAAAAAGACGAAATGCTGAAATTTAATTATAATAAAGATTACGCAGAAGAAGGAAAATGGGAAAATAAGAAAGTAATCTGCGCAGAATACGGACTGAATCCAAATCTTCCACTCTTCGGTTTTATAGGCCGTTTTGCTGGTGAAAAAGGCGCGGATCTTTTACCTGAGATTGTAGAAAGAAGTATCCAGGAAACCAATGGCTCTTTGAATATTATTGTTTTGGGTTCCGGAAATCAGGAGATTGAAAATAAGCTGAAAGAATTACAATATAAATACAATATCAATCTGGCGATAGATTTGGGCTACAAAGAATATTTATCACACCAGATTTATGCATCAGCAGATTTTTTATTAATGCCAAGCAGAGTAGAACCTTGTGGACTGAACCAAATGTATGCGATGCGATACGGAACTATTCCGATTGTGCGATATACTGGCGGATTGCGTGATACGGTTCAGGATATTTCCACTGGCGGAAGCGGACTGAATTTTACCAATGCGGGTGCGGAAGACGCTGTTCACGCAATCAAAAGAGCTTTGCACATCTACAGCCAAAAAGATTTGATGAAAGGTTTAATCTACAGCAATATGTCTTTTGATTTCTCCTGGGAAAAGTCAGCAGGAAATTATGAAAATCTTTATAATTACTAATATTTTCTATTCACATTGGCTTAATATTGGTAAATAAATTTTAACTTTAGTCAAATAATAAACTTATAAAAATAACCAAACACATCTATGAAAGAAAGTGTAATCTCCATTGTCTTAGGAGGCGGAAGAGGAAGCCGGCTTTTCCCATTGACCAATACAAGATCAAAACCAGCAGTTCCGATTGCAGGGAAATACCGTTTGGTAGATATTCCAATTTCAAATTGTCTTAATTCGGGACTCAATAGAATCTTGGTTCTGACTCAGTTTAACTCTGCATCATTAAATTCTCACATCAAAAATTCTTATCACTTTGATATTTTCAGCAAAGGATTTGTAGATATTTTGGCAGCTGAGCAAAATGTTGAAAATGAAAATTGGTATCAAGGAACGGCAGATGCGGTTCGCCAGACGATGAAGCATTTGGAAAAGTATGAATACGAATATATTTTAATCCTTTCCGGAGATCAGCTTTATCAGATGGATTTTAAGGAAATGATAGAATTTCATAAAGAAAACGGCGGCGATATTACCATTGCAACCATTCCTGTAAATGCCAAGGATGCTACAGGTTTCGGAATTATGAAAGCGGATGAAGAAGGCAATATTACCTCATTTACAGAAAAACCAAGCTATGAAGTATTGGGCGACTGGAAATCTGAAGTAAGCGATGAAAGCAGAAACCAGGGCAAGGAATATCTGGCTTCTATGGGAATTTATGTTTTCAGCAAAAATGTTTTGAGAAAATTATTTGATGAGCACGAAGGCGACGATTTCGGTAAGGATTTCATTCCTGCTGCCATTGGAAATTATAGCGTTTTGAGTTATCAATATGATGGTTATTGGACGGATATTGGAACTATAGAATCATTCTACGAAGCGAATTTGGATCTTGCTCAGGATTTACCTCAATTCAATTTGTTCAGCTCAAATCCTATTTATACAAGAGCGAGAATGCTACCTCCTTCCAAAATCAATGGATCTTACGTAAGCAAAACCATTATTGGAGACGGATGTATTATTTTAGCAGATAAAATAGAAAACTGCATCATCGGAAACAGGACCAGAATTGATCGTGGTTCTACGATTGTCAATTCTTACGTGATGGGAGCAGATTATTACCAGACTGCCCAGCAAGTTGCTCAGAATGAGGCTGATAATATTACAAGTATGGGCATCGGAAAGTATTGCTACATCGATAAGGCTATTCTTGACAAAAATTGTTACATTGGGAATAATGTAAGAATTATAGGAGGAAAGCACCATCCGGACGGCGATTACGACACGCATTCTATCAAAGAAGGAATTGTGGTTGTAAAGAAGAACGCAATCATCCCAGACGGCACCAATATTATGTAATTTTAATATACATTTTCAAAACCCTTCGCCAAGAAGGGTTTTTGTTTTTTAAATTTGGCAAATAATTTGTCTTAGAATATTTACAAACAACAATTAATGAAGAATATTTTTTTATTTGTCGGGATTTTTATCTTTTCTGCGCTTTCTGCCCAGTTCGATAATATTAATGCAGGGGAAACCATCAGTTTTAGAATTCACTACGGATTTATTACGGCTGGTAACGCAACGTTGTCAACCACCAAAACTTCTTATAACGGTCAGCCTGCTTTCTACGTGAGAGGCGTTGGGAAAACGAGTGGAGCAGCCAAAGCTTTTTTCAAAGTTGAAGATGTTTATGAAAGTTATATCAGTGCCAGAAAAGAACCGCTTTACTATGTCAGAAATGTTTCCGAAGGCAGTTATACACAGCACTTGCAAAGTACTTTCAATACCAATAATAATACTTTGGTTTTAGTCGATAAAAAACATACGGATAGACCGGCAAAAACGATTAAAGTTCCAAATGATGTTCAGGATATTCTGTCGTGCTTTTATTATTTGAGAAGTATGGACAATCTGAAAGTTGGGAGCGTAGTAAAAATGAATGTTTGGATTGATGACGAATTATTTCCGTTTCAGCTAAAAGTGGTGGGAACTGAAAACCTTTCTACCAAATTTGGTAAAATCAATTGCTTGAAAATTATTCCTTCAGTAATCAGCGGCAGAGTTTTTAAAGACAAAGAAGGTGTCACAATGTGGGTGACGAATGATCAAAACAGGGTTCCGGTTCTGATAAAAGCAGAATTAGCAGTAGGCTCGCTCAAGGCAAGTATTGACAGTTACAGCAATGTCAAATATCCTTTGAACTTCAAAAAATAATTATACTGAAAATCACTCTTTTACGGGTGATTTTTTGTTTTATTAAGAAGATATTGCCTTATGACAAGTTGGGAATTGCAGAAGAATTTTAACTTTGAAATAAAACAAATTCAAAACAATTAAAAATGCAAAAACTTAAAGTCACAACAGAGATTAACAAGCCTGTAAACGAAGTCTGGGATTTCTTCAACAATCCAAAACATATCGTCAATTGGAACTTCGCCCACGAGAGTTGGGAATGCCCGTCGGCAAAGAACAATTTGGAATCTGGCGGAAAACTTGAAGTGAGAATGCAGGCTAAGGACGGAAGTTTTGGTTTCGATCTGGTTGGGATTTATGATGAGGTTAATGAAAATCAAAATCTGAAATATCATTTAGAAGATGGCAGAAATATCGAAGTAATCTTCGAAAAAATGTCTGATGATAAAACAAAAATCACGGAAAACTTTGATCCTGAAAATCAAAACCCGGTAGACTTTCAGAGAGATGGCTGGCAGGCAATTCTGTATAATTTCAAAAAATATGCGGAAAGTCTTTGATTATGAATGATCAAAGTTTTTTCTAAGCTCTAACATCTAATTTCTAGATTATGAATAACGATATTTTTCCCTGTATTTGGTTCAACCAAAACGGAAGTGAAGCCGCTAAATTTTACACGTCAATCTTCAAAAACTCAAAAATTACAGTTGATACGCAGATGGTCATCAATATAGAAATTAAAGGTCAGAAGTTAATGTTTCTGAGTGTAGGTCCGCAATTCAAACCGAATCAAACATTGTCTCTGATGCTGATGTGCGATTCTCACGAAGAAGTGGAAAATTACTATCAAAGACTTTCCGAAAATGGAAAAGTAATGATGGAACTGAATGCTTACCCTTGGAGCGAAAAATACGCTTGGGTAGAAGATCAGTACGGAATCTCTTGGCAATTGTATTATTCATCGGAAAAAGCAAAACAGAAATTTTCTCCTGTAATGATGTTTACTGGAACCAATGCCGGAAAATGCAGAGAAGCCATCAGTTTTTACACCAATATTTTCCCAAATTCTCAAGTTGAAGGAATTATGGAATATCAGGAAGGACAAGGCGAACCAGCCGGAAATATTGCGCATTCTCAATTTCAAATCGATCATTACACAATGATGGCGATGGATAGTTCTCACGATCACAAAGTCCAATTTTCAGAAGGTACCTCAATGGTCGTGATGACAAGTGATCAGGATGAAACTGATTTTTACTGGAACAAACTGACGGAAGGCGGTGAAGAAAGTATGTGCGGATGGCTAAAAGATAAATATGGTTTCAGCTGGCAGATCACTCCAAAACGCCTGATCGAACTAACAAACCACGGCAATCCGGAAACTTCTAAAAAAGCCTTCGACGCTATGCTGAAAATGAAAAAAATCATCATCAAAGATATAGAAGGCGCTATAAATTCTTAAAATCAAAAAGTGATGGAAACATTAAAGTATCAAACAGAAATTAATGCATCTGCAGAAAAAGTCTGGGATGTTTTGTGGAATGAAAATACTTATTCCAAATGGACGCACTTTTTCAGTCCGGATTCCAATATGGTAACCGATTGGGAAGTTGGCGGCAAAACTTACTTTACCGATGGCAGCAAAAAGAACGGTATGGTAAGCACAATAGAAAGAATCGAAGAACCAAAATATTTGGTGTTCAAACATTTGGGAGAAATTACGGATGGCGTAGAAGATGTTACCAGCGAAAAAGTCAAAGCCTGGAACGGTAGTCTGGAAGGCTATTATCTCGAAGAAAATAATGGAAAAACAACTTTGAAAGTAGAAGTTGATTCTAACGACGAATTCAAAGATATGTTTGACAACGGTTTCAAAAAAGGCCTGGAAATCATCAAAGAATTATCAGAAAAAAATTAAAAACACAAATAATGGACACACCAAAATCAAAAAAGCTGGATATCATCATTCCTGCATTTCGTGGTCATTCGCAAAACTTCTTATTGGTTTTGGATGGCATTTCTGAAGAAGATGCAAAGAAAAGAATCGAAGGGAAAACCAATCACATTGTCTGGATGGCTGGCAATTTTCTGGATATGCGTTATGCATTGGGAAATGTACTGGGACTGGATGAGAATAATCCACAAGGCGAATTGTTCTTTCAGGGAAAAGCGCTGGACGAGAATTTTGTTTATCCAAGTTTGGAAGAACTGAAAGATAGTTTTCATCACATTTCACCATCGGTTTACAAAAGACTTTTGGAAATGACTGATGAGGAATTGGACAAAGCTTTCCCAATGGGAATGAACATCGATTTCTTCCCGGAAAACGTTCTCAATTTCGTGGGAATGTGCATCGGAAGAGAAGATTATCTCTGCGGACAAATTGGCTTAATGCGAAGAATTCTCGGCTACGAAGGGATGAAATACGACTTCGATACCAATATGAAATATTAATGGAATCAATCTCAAAAGGCTTCAAAAATGCTAACGGAATCAATCTTTACTACGAAATATACGGTGAAGGAAAACCGTTGGTGCTGATTCACGGAGGCGGATCTTCCGGCTTTTTTGATTTTGAGGAAACGGTAAAGAGATTGTCTAATGATTTTCAGTTGATCCTCATCGATTTGCAAAATCACGGAAGATCTGAACATCGCGATATTCCGGAAACTTTTGATCAGGATGCAAAAGATATTGTGGCTGTATTAGATCAATTAAATATAGGTAAAGCAATGTTTTTTGGTTTCAGTAATGGTGCTACAACTGCTTTTAAAATCGCCCATCAATTCCCGGAAAGGGTTGAGCAAATAATTTTCGCTTCAGGAAACACCAGCAGAAATGGCCTCATCGACGGATTTTTTGACAATATGCTGGCTTCCACAGTAAATGATATGCCGGAATATCTCAAGTCAAATTTCCAGAAACTTAATCCTGATTTGGACAAATTCTACAATATGTTCGAAAAAGACAGCCAGAGAATGGTTCATTTCAAAGATTTTGAAGATGACATTTTAGAGAATATAAACATTCCGGTTTTCCTAATCGCCGGCGACCAGGATGTTGTGAAAGCAGAACATTTTTGTAGAACTGAATCGGAAAATTCCAAATTCCCGACTGATGATTTTGCCCGCAACGCACGGCAATTACATAATGGCGGACGAAAACGGAAAAACAAACACAGAATTGATTGATTTTACAATTAATCAAATCAAATTTTTTTTAACTTCATAAATTAAACTATAAACATCAAGAAACTATGGCAACAGTAAACCCTTATCTCACATTCCACGGACAGTGCGAAGAAGCTTTCAAATTTTATGAATCCGCATTCGGAAACAAAGTTCCTTTTTGGGGAAGATTTGGCGACATGCCGCCGACGGAAGGAATGCCGCCTCTGGCAGATGAATATAAAAACCAAATCATGCACGTTTCACTTCCTATTTCTGAGGAAACGACGTTGATGGGCAGCGATTCACTTCCGGGAATGGGCGAGTACAAAAACGGAAACGACTTTTCAGTTTCCATCAACACAGAATCTAGAGAAGAAGCACTGAATCTTTTCACCAAACTTTCCGAAGGCGGCAAAGTGACGATGGAACTTCAAGACACTTTTTGGGGCGCTTATTTCGGGATGTGGGAAGACAAATTCGGAATCCAGTGGATGGTCAACTACGATGATCCAGCGAAGGCTCAGGCTCATTAATAAAATCAAAAACTTATTTTAACCACCAAAGTCACAAAAGATAAAGTTTTATTAACTATGAAATTTAAATTTTAAAAAAGTAATAGTAGGAATTAAAAACTTTGTCAACTTTTTAAACTTTAGAAGATCTATTAATTCTCTTGTGACTTTTGTGGTTTATAATTATTAAAATTCAAGTTATGCCAAAATTAAATTCATACCTCAATTTTGATGGGAAAGCGGAGGAAGCTTTCACATTTTACAAATCCGTTTTCGGCGGCGAATTCGTGGGCGGTGTTATGAAAATGGGTAATGCGCCCGGAACGGAAAATCTTTCCGAAGACGATAAAAACCGAGTGATGCACATCGCATTGCCAATTGGAAAAGACTTATTGATGGCGTCTGACATCGTTCCGTCTATGGGTCAAAAACTAAATCAGGGAAATGGGAATTACATTTCAATTTTTCCGGAAAGCAGGGAAGAAGCGGACAGGATTTTTAATGCACTGTCTGCTGGTGGTGAAATAGAAATGCCAATGGAAGATCAGTTTTGGGGAGATTATTTCGGAAGCTTCAAAGATAAATTCGGCGTCTATTGGATGGTAAACTTTAGCAAAGATTCCGGCTACGAAGGATAATTGGGAATGAGAAAACTAATTTCTTTTATGCACATATCTCTCGACGGTTATGTGGCTGGTCCAAACGGAGAAATGGATTGGATAAAAGTTGACGATGAGATTTTTGATTTTGTAGCGAAACGCATTGGTGAAAGTGATACGGCAATGTACGGCCGCGTGACTTACGAAATGATGGAAAGTTACTGGCCAATCGCAGCAGACAAACCGAATGCGAGCAAGCACGACAGAGAACATTCTAAATGGTATAAGGATGTTGAGAAAATAGTGTTGTCCACAACATTGCAAGGGGATTTTCCCAAAACAAAAATAATCAATGATCATCTTGCGGAGTTAATCCATAGGATAAAAAGTGAAGCAGGAAGTGATATACTGCTTTTTGGAAGCCCGTCAGCGACCCATTCGTTAATTCGTCAGAATTTGATTAACGGCTATTGGCTTTTTGTGAATCCAATAGTTTTGGGTTCAGGCATTCCATTGTTTGTGGACATTAATGAAAAAATTAACCTGAAACTTTTGAGTACGCACCAATTCACTAATGGCGTAACTGAGCTGAACTACATCACAGAAAAATAATTATGGAAAAACTGACGGCAAAAGCATCCATCGGAATCCAGAAACCGGTTCCGGAAATTTTTGAAGCAATAGTGAATCCGGAAATTATGCAGAATTTTTTTATTTCAAAAGGTTCTGGTAGAATGGAAACTGGAAAGGAAATCTTCTGGTCATTTCCAGAGTTCGAAGGTTCTTATCCTTTGACGACGAAAAAAATCATCTTAAATGAAAAGATTGTTTTTTTGTGGGATCCAAAGTCTGTTGTAACCATAGAATTACAGAAACTTTCTGAAAATGATACCATTGTGAAAGTATCAGAAGAAGGTCACCAAAGTGATGAAAAGGGAATCAAATGGGCAATCGGACAAACGGAAGGTTGGGCCAATTTCCTAGCGTGTATGAAAGCCTGGCTGGAGCACGGAATTCATCTGCGGAAAGGTGCTTTCGACTTTATGAAAACCAATTAGAATAAAAGCTTTACGATCGCAAAGCTTTTTCTATTTAATTTTCTCAATTACAGGTTCTTCCTGACTTGCAACATTGATTATGTGATTTAATGTTACAATTTGATAATGAATGAATTTTCCAGGATATTCATCCGTTGCAAAAGTTTCACATTTTAGGTAATCTAAAAAATTAGATTTTTCATATATTCTAAGTGACTTGCCTTTGTATATTTCAGATAAACCATTATCATCATAACTTTCGTTAACTACTGAATAAGCTATATAGTATGGGAAAAAAACTTTGTAAATATTTGTATTATTATTGGTGATTTCTCTGACTAAACCAAGATTGATCTCATTTACAGTAAATTCTTTCACATCATCTAAATCTGTAATGGAAATTTCTAGTTGCAAAGAGTTATCTTCTGGTTCAAAAATGTTAGTTAGAAGTAAATTTTTTTGTCTGTCCAATTCTTCAAAATCATTCATATACCCTTAATCTGTTTGTTCTCAAAAACTAAGATACTTAAAATTGGTTTGAATATACAAATCGAAGACAAAACCTTCAACTCTGCGAAGCGCGCCCCGGCTTGAACGTAGCTCTTTTTGTGATTGCGGTTGTTGAAATAGTCAACTGAATGGTTCACTTCTTTCGCAATCACAAAAAAGCGGGAGTGGAAGACGGATAAAGGCGCCCCAAAAAAATATTTAAGGTAAACAAAGTCACATTGCGTCTTCCTAAATGTAAAACGTAAAATTTTAAATAAAATGAAAAAAGGAATTTTAGCAATCGCAGGTTTAGCCGCCATCGCCATCATCGCAAAAAAAGCACAAAAAAGAAAAGCATTCGTAAGAGGAATTTTTGACGAATACGATGTGAAGGAAAGAACGCCGTTTGGATTCGCAGACCGAATCAGAACGATGAATGACGAGGAGTACAACTCGCTGAAAGAGAAAGTGAGAATGCAATTCGGAAGAGGTTGCTGCCAGCGCAGAACTGCGGAAGCGGAGTAATTTTTAGGAAATTAAATTAAATTGTTAGAAAAAACGGGAAGTTATGCTTTCCGTTTTTTGTTTTTGAACGGGCGAAATCGTTAAATTTGTTTTGTGAAGGATTATTACTACTTTCTCGGGGTTCCTCAAAATGCCTCTGCTAAAGACATCAAAAAAGCCTATCGGAAATTGTCTTTGAAATACCATCCGGACAAAAATGAGAACGATGACTACTTCTCCGATCGTTTCAAGGAAGTGAAGGAAGCTTACGAAACGCTTACTGATCCTCAGAGAAAGAGAATTTACGACCAGAATCTTAATAGCCAGCAACGCAATGTCAAAAGTATTTTGCCTCCGAAGATCAAGAACTTTTCTGCCAGTAAGATCCGCGCTCAGAAAGATGAGGAAATCACGATCTATTGGAATACGTATGATGCGGACCTGGTGAAAATCGTCCCTTTCGGATTGGAAAAACCGAATGGTGAACGAACCATTAGAATTAAGGAATTTGATTCTAACGGGAAATTTCAGATCTTACTTCACGCAACAAATACGATTCTCCACAAAACAATTGTTCAAGGCATCACCATCACAGAATTGATAGAAAACGAATCCAATTCTGATCAAAAAGAAACATTGAGCAATCCATCCGAATCTTTCCCGAAAGCTCAAAAAAAAGAAACCAAATCTAAAAGACTGGTTTCCCTGATTATATTTTTAGCATTGGCTGCTATGATTATCTGGTTGATGCTTAACTGATCTTTTCGCGACCAGGACACTTTTTGCAGCGTTTTCCTTTTTTGAATTTTTTACAACAAGTCTTTTTTCCACAATACATGTCTTCTGTATTTCCCAATGCGGGTGCGAGAGGTGCAATTCTAAATGCGATAACTGGCTGATTCATATCTGCAAATATAAAGTAATTTAGACTAAATACAAATAGAAAAATGGAATTTTTGTTTATGTGCTTCGAGAGCCTCAGCATGACAAATCAGAATGTCATGCTGAGGCTCTCGAAGCATTTAGAATTATAGCTGAGGCTCTCGAAGACTATTTTAAATACGGCGCCATTACTTTTGTCCAAAGTTGGTAGCCTTCCGGTTTCATATGCAGCATATCTTCAAGGAAAATGTCGGTTCTGACTTTTCCATAAGCATCATTCATCACTTCTGTAATGTCGATGTAATCGGTTCGTTTTTGAGTTTTAAGATAGGATTCGATCATTTGATTGACTTCTGTTACAATTGGCCAGAACTGCTCACGGCTTGGCGAATATTTGATGGAAACATACGCTACGGGAACTTTCGGATATTTTGCTCTGATCTTCCCAAAGAATGTTTTGAATCTTTCAAAAACTTCTGCAGCTGTAGGATTTTCCATTGCAACGTCATTTTCGCCGCAGTAGATGATGATTTGTTTTGGTTTGTAAGGATTCAGAAGATCTTCAGCATAGTTATTCAGATCCAATAATCTTGAGCCTCCAAAAGCTCGGTTGACAATCGTTTTGCCTGGAAAATAATCACTGACATCTGTCCATTTTGTGAAAGATGAACTTCCAACCAGCAAGATTGGTTTCTTCGGAATTCCGTTTTGCTGATCTAGTTTTTTGAATTCCTGAATCTCTTTCCAATATGGTTTTTCCTGACCAAAGAATAGGAGAGAGTTGAAAATGAATGCTAAGAATAAAAATTTGAGTAATCGGTACTGTCTCATTATATAAAGGTTTTGAGATTTCAAGGTACAAAAAAACAGCTGCTTTGGGCAACTGTTGTGGTGATTTTATTATTTGTTTTTATGTGCTTTTCCGTTATTGGATTTATACACTTTGGCTTTTTTTGCAATATTTTTGTAGCGTTTGTTGTTGTTTTTGTTACTGTTATAAACTGCTACGGGATTTTTGCCTTTGTAATATTTGGTTTTAAATTTGGTATACTTCGTAGGTCCGAGTATTCTTTCTATCTCATAGTACCTATCGGTTCTCCATCTGTCCGGATTGTTGCCATACACAGCGTTCCAAGTATTATAGTCTGCATATTTGTCATTCAGAGAGTATAACTGGTTGGCCTGTGCAGTAGACAGAACCAAATCCGTTACAACTGTCTGCCAGTTGACATCTGTCACACTTCTTCTGTAATCATTGTAATAATCAGATTGCGAATATCCCAACGTGAAAGTACCTAAGAATAACGCGGTAATTAATAATTTTTTCATTATTTAAGATTTTGTTGTTAAACTGTTTTCAATATAAGTGCCAAATTAAAAATTAAATTCACAATAAAAGTTAAATTATGTTTTTATTATAAAACAAAAAAGGCAGAAAACTTAATTTCTACCCATTATGATTGATTTTTTCAACAATTTATTCTACAATAAATTTCGTATTCAATTCACCGGTTTTAAGGATGTAAATTCCTTTTGGTAAATTATTAAGCGTAATTGTATTTCCGTTTTGGAAAGGATTTTCAATCGTCTGAACATTTTGTCCTACCATATTGTAAATCATTGCTTTTTTGAACTGTTTCAAATCTTTGTCTCCTGTAATTGCAATTACATTTCCTTTTACAGGATTTGGTGCGATCGTCAGATTTTTAGAGAAAGAAGCATCATCTACCGCCATTGGCGCAGCACCCCAGATTGCAGTAATCCATTCCGGATGATCGATGTACGGATTTCTGTTTCCCTGATAATTATAAACTGCAACATTTCTGTCAATCTCTTTCTGAGAAACAGGATCCTGCTGATTCCATTTCAATAGCATGGAAAGGAAAGGCTCTGCAAAAACTTTTGTCTTAGAACCGTCATACATATCATAAGTAAAACTCTGAATATCATTTTCATAACGCGTTGCAAAATAGAAATAAATTCTTGCAATATCACCTTTGAATTCATTGATAGGTTCGAATACTGTCCCAGCATAACCATTAAGGCTGCTGGATCCTAATTTTGAACCATTTTTGGAGGTCCAGCTTGCAGTTCCAACTTCGCCATAAGGCCAGTTGCTTCTTTTTCCGTTCACATAGCCATCGGTAGGTAATAGGTGGTTGTAATCGTTGTGCATTGGCGTTCTGTCGTCAAAAGTAGATTTCGGAATCGTGTGCTCTCTGTTGTAGCAAGATGCTTCGCCACTGTAATTTCCACATTGATTGGTTCCTATAGTATATTTATAAGGATCTGCACCAGTTGGATTTTCTGAATAGATATCCAAAACACTATTGTCATTTTCATAGTATTTGTCTCTGTCCGCAGTAGAGAATACAGCCCAGTTATAACCTTTGTCCTGATGACCGTTTGTTATAATCTGACTGATTTTAGTCTTCAAAGCAAAACCGGTAAGTCCGGTGGTACCGTCGTAATAACCTGTTGGGATCTGAGCCAGTCCTAAGCCAAAAACACCTACAGATAGAAAAGAAATTATTTTTTTCATTAATTTTAATTAGGGCGGCTAAGGTATAAAAATATTTAAATATTAAAGTATTAAGTTGTTAACAATAGAGATTGTGAAATAGTGTTAAATAAATATTTTCAATTGATAATAAATCGAAAGGAGTTCATTACTGTTGTAAAATAAAAAAAGACAGAAATTAATTTCTGTCTTTTTAGTAATCATAATTTTATTGATTACTCAATAATAAACTTAGTGTTTAATTCTCCGGTTTTCAGGATGTAAACGCCTTTTGGTAAATTATTCAAAATAATTGTATTTCCGTTTTGGAAAGGATTTTCAATGGTCTGAACGTTTTGTCCAACCATATTGTAGATCATTGCTTTTGTAAATTTCTTCAAATCTTTGTCTCCAGTCACGTTGATCACATTTCCTTTCACAGGATTTGGAGCTATGTTAAGGTTTTTAGAAAAAGAAGCATCATCTACAGCCAATGGTGAAACGCCCCAAATTGTGGTAACCCATTCCGGATGATCAATGAATGGATTTCTATTATTCTGATAAATGTAAGCAGCATTGTTTCTTGTAATCTCTCTTTGAGAAACAGGATCCTGTTGATGCCATAACAACATCAGATTCAGTTCCCAATCTGTAAGACCTTTATTTACATTACTAGTGTTAAGGATATTTCCGCTGGAAAAGCTTGATAATCTTGTTTGATATCTAGTAACAAAATATAAAAGAACTCTGGCAACATCACCTTTGAACTCATCAATTGGTTCGAAAACCGTTCCTGAAAATCCAGGTGAGGTATTAGATCCAACTTTAGACCCATTTTTAGAAGTCCAGGTAGGATTGGTAACTTTACCGTAAGGATAATTACTTCTCATTCCGTTCACTTTACCGTCCGTTGGCAAGATGTGCTGGATGTCAGAAACCATTGGACTCGCTTCATTGAAAAGACTTTGAGGAATGGAATGCTCTCTGTTGTAGCAATCACCTTCGTTTGAATAATTTCCACATTTCTTGACACCATGCTGATAATTGTAAGGATCAGCTCCTGCCGGATTCTCAGAATAAATGTCCAATACACTGCCGTCGTTTTCATAGAATTTGTCGGTGTCTGTAGATGGATAGCCATTGTAAAGATTATCATAACTTTTAGTCTGATAACCTGCGGTAATGATTTCGCCAAGTTTTGTTTTCAGTGCAAAACCGGTAAGTCCCGTTGCTGTACTGTAATAGTTTGCAGGTTCCTGGGCATTCGCAAACCCAAAAATTCCAACAAATAAAATAAGGATAGATTTTTTCATTTCAAAAAATTAGGGCGTAAAGTTAAGATTAAATTTTATTCCAGGTTCATTCCTAATATTTTTTAAGCAAAATTTAAGATGATGTAATATTTTGTTAAAATTTCTAAGTTAATTGTTTATTTCTCAACAAGATATCTCTTATTTATTTTTGAGAACAAAAGGGAAATAATAATCCCGAAAAAAAAGGCCACTGCAGAAACTACCACGTAATTGAACATGTCTATCTTCACCGGAAAAGCCAGATTTTCACTCGCTTTGAAAAAACCCGTCTGGATCTGCGTAAAACAAATCGCCGAACCAATCAGAAGTCCGCAGACAACACCAGAAAATACAATCAGAAGTCCGGTAAAGAAATACGTCAGCCGAAGATCTGTTTTGTTGAAACCCAATGCAATCAAAGCTTTTGCCTGCTCTTTTTTATCAAGCTGAAGAATTGTAATCGCGCCGGCCAAGTTGAAAGTCGTAATGAAAATCACCAGTCCGAAGATCAAATAAATCATCAGTTTCTCCGTATTGATCATCTTCCAGAATGCTGCATTTTCCTCAGATTTGGTGTTGACAGTGATTTGATTACCAAATTCCTTAATCAGATTTGATTTTACCAATTCCGAATTCGCAGAGTTTTTCAGTTTGATCACAATTTGGTAACAAGCCGATTTTGGAAGTCCCAGAAGTTCCTGAGCCAATTCTATCGGCGCAATGATGTAATTATCCAGCTGATCATTTCCCGGAAAAATTCCGCTTACAAAAATATCTTTTTTATTGAAAATATCATTTTCCTGCTGTATGATTCCTTTCCCGGCTTTAGGCATCAGGATCGTTGCAAAATCCTCACTGGAGTTTACGGGGAGCGAAAGTCTGTTGTCCAGACCATTTTCCATAATGACCTCATTGCTGTATTTGAAGTCAGGATACTTTCCGTAGAAAATAGTTTCGTTGATGGGATTGACGTGCGTGTAAGTGGAATCAACACCTCGCAGATAAGCAATCTCGCCATTGTCTTTGTAGCCGAGATAGACTTTTTCTTCAATGACTTTAGAAAAATTTGTAACATCGGTATTTTTCCGAAGCGCATTTTCCAGTTTATTAATATCGGGAATGATTTTTCCGTTCTTGCTTTTGATCGTAAGATCCGCGTGCAGATTGGCAATCATATCTTTGTTCAGCTCTTCCAGACCGGAAAAAACCGAGATGATGATGAACATTGCCGCCACTGCCGCCACCATTGCAAACGCCGCCAGCCACGTGATAAACGTAACCGCAGTGCTTCCTTTTTTAGAAATCAGGTATCGGGATGCTATGTAAAAAGCATTTTTCAATCGTTCGGAGAATTAAAGAATTGGATTGTCGCCTTCGCCTTTCAGCTCTCTTTCGATGCGTTCTACATCATCAAGACTCGTGTCGATGTAAAATGCAAGTTGCGGAATGATGCGCACTTGCTTGGACATTTTCTGGCCGATATAATTTCTGTAAAAAGAATTATTGGTGTTGATTTCCTTCATAATCGGCTTGCGCAATTCTGCCGGGAAAATGCTGAGGTATATTTTTGCGATGCTGAGATCCGGCGTCACTTTCACGTCAGAAACCGAAACCATAAAGCTCTGTTTGCTTTCCGATGCCTGTTTGCGGAAGATCTCCGCCATATCTTCCTGAATGATCTGTGCTACTTTTTGTTGTCTGTTACTTTCCATAAATGCTGCAAATTTAGTGTTTTTGTTTTGAATTTTGAGAAGCAAATTTCAGTAGTGACCGATGCTTTTGATATTATTAATTATTATGGCAGACTTTGCGATAAAACCCTATTTCAACAACCAGATCAAACCCGCTTTTAATTCCCGTTTCCAGTAGCTTTCAGAATGTGTTCCGTCTTCATCTATCTTTACAACAATATTCTTTCCCGGAACCGATTTTTTCAACAATAATTTATTCACATTTTCGATTTCCGACGCCATAGTTTCATCTTCATTTTTCCCGGCTACAAAATAGAATTTGGAATTTATGAGATTGTTTTTGTTAATGTTCAGATACATCTTCAAATCTTTGGAAACAAACCAAAACGCAGGACTGAAGATTCCTGCTTTTCCAAATATATTCGGATATTTTGCAGAAGCGTAAAGAGAAATCAATCCGCCCATCGAACTTCCAATGATGATGGTTTTGGATGATTGTTTTTCAGTTCTGTAAGTTTTATCGATGTAAGGTTTTAAGGTTTTAGCCAGAAATTCAACATAGAGATCGCCTTCACCTGTAGTTTTATATTTCTCATTATTCCAAGGAGAATATTCTGCCAGACGCTTGTCGCCGCCATTATCAATTCCTATGACGATTGCAGATTTCCCGGTTTCTTCAAAAATTTGGTTTAAGGTTTCATCCACGCTCCATTCTCCGGAATAACTGGTGAAATCATCAAATAAATTTTGTCCGTCGTGCATATAAATGACGGGATATTTCTTCTTCGAAGTTTCATAGTCGGGTGGGAGATAGATCCAGATTTTCCTTGTCGTTTTAAGTTGCGGAATTGTAAAATTTTCACTTAAGATTTTAACATTTGATGTCAAAGTGTGTTGTTTTTCTTTTGGCGAACTCCAGCTTTTTATTATTAATTCTACAGTTTGTTCTTTATCTGTATTATTCAAAATGCGGTTAGAGATTACGTTACCATTTTCATCCGTTTCGGAAAAATCCCAGCTTCCCTGCGTGACTTTATATTCCACTTTTTCTTTTTGAGAAGGAATTTTCAAAGTATAAAAACCGTCAGAATTTTTATTAAATTTAAATTGAGAATCATCCGCTTTCCAGCCGTTGAGATTTGAAGCTAAAAATAACATTGCATTTTTGTCTGTGTTTGCGGGAAGTTTCGTAATCCGAAAAGTTATTTGTGACTGCATTGTTATAAAAACCAATGTGAAGATTAAAGTCAGTTTTTTCATAAAAGTAAAAATATGAATTTGTTTGAGATCTCAGAATTTATAATTTATAATTTATGAAAATTTTAAGGCTTGATTTTAATTTAATCTTTTTAGGTTTTGTAAATTTGGAACGCTTTAAATTAGATTGATAACTAAGTTTTCAATCTAACATCTAAAGTCTAACATCTAATATCTATTTTAAATGACGACAAAATACGAACAGATTCCAAGTTCATTATTCATAAAGAACAGAAAGAAATTTGCGGATTCATTATTGCCAAAATCTTTAGCAGTTTTTAATTCCAACGATATTTATCCCATCAGTGCAGATTCTACAATGCCTTTTCAGCAGCACCGCGATATTTTTTATCTCAGCGGCGTAGACCAGGAGGAAAGTATTCTGGTAATTTTCCCTGATGCTTATTTGGAAGAGAACCGTGAGATTTTATTTTTAAGAGAAACTAATGATCATATTGCAGTCTGGGAAGGCGAAAAACTGAATAAAGATCAGGCCTTTGAAACATCAGGAATCAAAACTGTCTATTGGCTGAGTGATTTTGATAAGATTTTCAAAACATTAATGTACGAAGCGGAGAATGTTTACCTTAATAAAAATGAACATTACAGAAGCTCCGTAGAAACCGAGACGCGCGAAGATCGCTTTATCAAAAAAATAAAAGCAGATTTTCCGATGCATAATTACAAGAGAAGCAATCCCATTCTTCAGCGTTTAAGAAGTATCAAAGAGCCGGAAGAATTAGCCTTGATTCAAACGGCTTGCAACATCACAGAAAAAGGAATCAGAAGATTGCTAAGTTTCATCAAACCAAATGTTTGGGAATACGAAATCGAAGCAGAACTGATCCACGAATTTGTGAAAAACAGAAGCAAAGGTTTTGCTTACACGCCAATCATCGCAAGCGGAAATAATGCCAATGTTCTTCATTATATTGCTAATAATCAACAGTGTAAAGACGGCGAGGTGATTCTTTTGGATGTAGGTGCAGAGTATGCAAACTATTCAAGCGATTTGACCAGAACAATTCCTGTGAACGGAAAATATTCCGACAGACAGAAGGAAGTTTATAACTCGGTTTTGAGATGTAAGGTGGAGGCAGAACAGCGTTTGATAGCAGGAAACAACTGGCACAGATTTCACAAAGATATGGGCGAAGTTTACACAGCAGAATTGCTTCAATTGGGATTAATCGACAAGGCTGATGTTCAAAACGAAGATCCAAAATGGCCGGCTTACAAGAAGTTTATGATGCACGGAACATCTCACCATATGGGATTGGACACTCACGATTACGGGATTTTGACGGATGATTTTGTAGAAAATATGATTTTCACAAACGAACCAGGATTTTATATTCCTGCAGAAAGTTTCGGCGTTAGAATTGAGGACGATTATGTGATTCAGGCTTCCGGAGCGCCTTTTAATTTGATGGCAAACATTCCGATTACGGTGGACGAGATTGAAGATTTGATGAATTCTTAAAATAGAAATTACAGTTTAGATGTTAGAATTTAGAATAATTTTGCATTAAAATTTCACATAAAAAATCCCGATCATTTAAGTAATGGTCGGGATTTTTATTTTATTAAATCTGCTTATTTTTTGAAGAATTCCATCAGATCCATATAGTTTTTCTGATTCACGCCGTGGCCAGCCATATATTCTCTGAACGAAAAGTAAGCGCTGAGATCGTACAATAATTCCGCTCCCTTTTTTGCCCATTCAATAGGAATTGCCGCATCGTCTGTTCCGTGAGAAATAAAGAATCTCAAATGTTCCAGTTTCTTCTTGTCTTTCACGATGTTTTTCAACAATCTATCTTCCGGGAAAGTGCTTAGAAGTGCTACTTTAGAAAATAATTCAGGATAATGTAAAGCCAACGAATAACCAATCATTCCACCTTGGCTGAAACCGCAAAGATGGGTTTTGTTATTTGTCAGTCCGTAATGGTTGGAGACTTTCAGGATGTTTTCCAAAACCTGTTTTACGGCAGCTTCGGCTTGAGGTTCGTCAAGGAAATTTTCTTCACTCATAAAATCGATGTCAAACCAGGCATATCCGCCATTGTTTGCATCTCTTGGTGCGCGGAAACTTACGACCAGCCAATCTTCCGGAAGAGTCGGGACAAAGCTGAAAAGATCCTGTTCATTGCTTCCGTACCCGTGGATCAGAAACAAAACCGGCGTTTCGGGTGTGATATTTTGAGGTTCTCTTACGAGATATTGTAAGTCCATATATTTAATTTAAGTACAATTGTAAAATGTAAAAAGTACAATGTATTTTATTAATTATTTTAAATTACTGAAACAATAAAGTAATTCTTTTTCCCTTTTTGAATTAATAAGAATTTTCCATCAATCAGATCATTTTCAGAAACTGAATAATCTTCTCCGACTTTGGTTTTATTAATGGAAATTGAATTTCCGGCAAGTTCTCTTTTGGCTTCACCTTTGGATTTTAAAAAACCTGTTTTCTCAGAAATCAGATCAACGATATTTGCTCCAATTGCTTCTGCTTTTGACAATTCTTTTTGTGGAACGCCGTCAAAAACCTGAAGGAACAATTCTTCATTCAAACTCACAAGATCTTCCGCTGTGGATTGTCCGAAAAGTATCTGAGAGGCCTTTACCGCTTTTTCAAATTCTTCTTTTCCGTGAACCCAGATTGTTACTTCCTCAGCCAGTTTCTTTTGAAGTTTACGTTCGTGAGGTGCAGTTGAATGTTCCTCAATCAAAGTTTCAATCTCTGCTTTTGGAAGGAAAGTGTAGAACTTGATGAATCTTTCTGCGTCTGTATCTGTGGCGTTCAGCCAGAATTGGTAGAATTTGTACGGAGAAGTTTTCTTTGCATCCAACCAGTAATTCTCTCCACTTTCCGACTTTCCGAATTTGGATCCGTCTGCTTTTGTAATTAATGGAACCGTTAAAGCAAAGGCTTCTCCACGGGCTTTTCTTCTGATGAGTTCAGTACCTGTTGTGATATTTCCCCATTGGTCAGAACCTCCCATTTGAAGCTTAACACCTTCGTTTTGGAAAAGGTGGAGGTAATCATAACCTTGCAAAAGCTGGTAAGTGAATTCTGTGAAACTCATACCGTCCACACCGGAATCGCCGGAGAAACGTTTCTTCACAGAATCCTTTGCCATCATATAATTCACAGTGATGTGCTTTCCGATATTCTTAGCAAAATCCAAAAACGTGAAATTCTTCATCCAATCGTAATTGTTGACAAGAATCGCCTTGTTGTCGCCATTGCCATCAAATTCCAGGAATCTAGATAATTGGTTTTTAAGACAATCTACATAATGGAGTAGGGTTTCTTCGCTCAAAAGATTTCTCTCGGCTGATTTTCCTGAAGGATCACCAATCATTCCCGTTGCACCTCCTACCAAAGCAATTGGCTGATGTCCGTGCTGTTGAAAGTGAGCTAAGATTTTGATCTGAATTAAGCTTCCGATATGCAAAGAATCTGCTGTGGGATCAAATCCGATATAGGCTTTTGTCAATTCTTTATCCAGTTGTTCTTCCGTTCCCGGCGTCATATCAGAAAAAAGTCCGCGCCATTTCAGTTCTTCTATAAATGCATTCATTGTCTTAAAAAATTTCGTGCAAAGATAAGAATTAGAAATTGTACTTTATTTGTGATCTTTTGAAATGTTACATTTTGCTTAATCGATTGAGTTATACATAATAATAAATTGTAATTATACTCTATTGTCTGATAAATATCATTTATTGCTGATTTAATATTAATTTAATCAACCATTTGTTTTGGTTTTTATAATTTTGTAAATAACCATGATATGTAGCACGAAAACAATAATTGAATATTGACAATGAAACAGATTTTAAAAACTAATATTTTTATTCTAATTACTTCTTTATTACTTAATTCTAATTTTAATTCTCAAATAAGACCAGATGCAATCTACGGAGATTACAATGGTTATTGGACTTCTACCAATGCAAGTGGCACGCTTTCCAGAGAGACTAATAATCTTGTAGGTTTTACTATTGGTTCCACAATATATGGAACTGGTGCAGACAACTCAGTATTGACGTCCAATGGGATTACCAATTTCGTAAATGAAAATTACAAGGCATTTCCATCATCATTTTCAGTACTTTCTACTGCCAATGATTTTTTGATTGGGCAGCCGGCCTATGCAAATGGTGTTCTTCAGACCAGTGCTACGAAACCAAATCTTTCGTGTGATTTTTCTTTAGCCTATTACCTGAGAGACGGAAAGAATGGTTTGGATCTCAGCACGGCAATTTTTAATATTCCGAAACAGGATCTGGTGTATTACGTGAATGTATTGGCAGATATTAATCCATCATGCATATCCGATAATATTCCTGATATCATTGTAACGCAGGTCGGCGAACCTCACGCTACATTTACAGATGTATTCAAATTTACCGATATCAATGGTGTTACTATTGGAAACGAAAAGGCTGTTGCATTTTCATCTACAACGTCATTAGGGAAAGCACAATGGAATTTTTATTCAGCATCAGTTGCTTGTCCCTATCCCTTTAATTCCGGTTTTTCCAATACGCCTAGAGATGTTCGGGTTTTGACCTTTAAATTAAGTGATTTTGGAATTACGTTGGCAAATTATACCTCGGCAGTCAAATTTGTACAAGTTTTATCCGGATTTAGTGATGTGGCTTTTTCTGCATACAGTACCAACTCGATGTCTCTGTATTGTCTGGAAAATGCCGTTACCACAGGAACTGCTTTGGATACTAGGAGTGGAATTACTTCTCTAAACAGAGCCGGAGCTGAAACGGTAAATAACAATTGGCCAATGGTAAGAAAAGGCGGATATCTGGCTTTGGAATCTAACAAGAAACCACTCGTCATTACCAGAAGCTCTACTGCCAATCTTGCCAATATCACAAATCCTGTAGATGGTATGATGGTGTATGATACCACGGAGAATTGCTTGAAGATATATGTGAATGCCGCAATCGGATGGAGATGCTACAACAAAAAAACCTGTCCTTAAAATGAAAAAAATCTTACTACTTCCTCTATTTATTTTTCTTATCAATACAGTTTCTGCTCAAGTCATTTTCGGGGATAACGTTGGAACTGCCGCAAATAAAACATCTGTGTTGATGGAATTTTCAAATGCCGGAAACCGGGGAATCATTTTGCCTTATGTTACCGACAAAACAGGTATCACAACACCTGGAAGTATTATTCTGAACGCCACAACTCCAACAGCAGCAAAAGTAGAATACTACAATGGTACAACTTGGGTTGACCTGAGTGTTTTGACTGCAAATGTTTCTTCATTTCTTGGGATTCAGCCGGCTGCAAAAGAGAATGCAAATGCAAAAATGATCATTGGAAGCGCTACTTCCACAGCGGATGGGATTTTAGTTTTAGAATCAGCAACGAAGGCAATGGTTTTACCAATTGTTTCATCTTATCAGGACATCGTAAATCCCGCGCCGGGGATGATGGCACTGGTCAACAACGGCGGTATAAAAACGCTGGCTGTTTACAATGGTAGTCAGTGGAGTTTTTGGAATTATTGATGGTTTAGGATTTCTATTCTCATTTATCAGATGTTATTGATGTTGTAATTCAAATTTAAAGTTTGATATCTTTTGGTAAACCTGGATCTGAAGACAAAATCCCTAGCCCTGATGGAAACGGCATCCTTTTTTATTTTTTTCTCAGCAATGATTCTTCATACTAATCGTCGGAAAAATAAAAAAGTGGACAGCAGGTTCCCGGCTCCTAAAATTGCTCAAAATCACGTAACTTTGCAAGATGAATCAGGATACAATCTGTGCATTAGCAACGGCAAACGGAATAGGCGCCATCGGAATTATCAGGATTTCCGGAGCGCAGTCTTTTGAAATCGTGAACAAGATTTTTGAAGGAAAAAACTTGGAAAAAGTAGATTCCCACACAGTTCATTACGGTTTTATAAAAGATGAAAATGAGGTAATTGATGAAGTGATGCTATCCGTTTTCCACGCGCCAAGGACTTTTACGACGGAAAATTCTGTGGAAATCTCTTTTCACGGTTCGCCTTACATTGCCAAAAGACTTTTGGAAGTTTTGATTAAAAATGGTGCTCGAATGGCGAAAGCCGGGGAGTTTACAATGCGCGCCTTTATGAACGGACGGATTGATCTCTCTCAGGCAGAATCTATCGCAGATTTGATTGCTTCTGATAACGAGGCATCTCGGAAAGTGGCTTTGAATCAGCTAAAAGGCGGGATTTCGCAGGAGATTTCGATTCTTAGAAATGACCTTTTGAATTTCACATCCTTAATTGAACTTGAACTTGATTTTGCGGAAGAAGATGTGGAATTTGCGGACAGAACAGCGCTGAACCAGTTACTATATAAAATTGAGATAAAATTAAGTTCTTTAATAGACAGTTTCCAATACGGAAATGCAATCAAGAATGGAACTGCGGTTGCCATCATAGGAAAACCGAATGCGGGAAAATCCACGTTGCTAAATGCTTTGCTGAAGGAAGAAAGAGCGATTGTCAGCAATATTGCCGGAACAACGCGAGATACAATTGAGGAAATTCTGCACATTAAAGGGAATGCTTTCAGGCTAATTGATACCGCCGGATTGCGTGAAACTGTGGACGAGATAGAAGCAATCGGCGTAAAAAAAGCAAAGGAAAAAGTGGATTCTGCAGATGTTTTAATTTATTTGGCTGATGCAGCGACAGAAGATTTTTCGGAAGATTTTGAAATTCTAAAACCTCTGTTGAGAGAAGATCTCAAACTTATCATATGTGCTACGAAAATTGATGAAGTGATACCTACAAAATATGATTTGGTAGAAGCGGCTTTTCGGAAAGAGATCATTTCTGATTTCGATTTTATAAAAATTTCTGCCGTTGAAAATCAAAATATTGAGGATCTGAAGAACGAGTTGTCATCTTTTGTCGAGCATTTGAAATCGGAAGAAAATAACGTCATCATTACCAATCAGCGCCACTATGAAGCTTTGAAGAAATCTTTGGAATCTGTCGGCAAGGTGGAAGAAGCGGTCAAGTCTCAAATCACAACAGAACTTCTTGCTTATGAATTGAGAAACGCTCTTGAATATCTTGGTGAGATTTCCGGGGAGTTTAGTAATGACGAGGTGTTGGGGAATATTTTTTCTAAGTTTTGTATCGGCAAGTAGGCGCACAAATTCAATCAAACTAGAACAAATTAAATATCTGATTACTAAATGATTAGTCAAAATTCATTTTATTTTGATTTGTCATATTTTGATCCTGTTTCGTAAAATTTGTCCCCCATTTGTCCCTCAAACCCATAATAATTAATTTTTTATTAACAAGGGAGAGATTACTTCGCTTAATGTACCTTATTGTATCTTAACGTACCTTAATGCGTGTTAATCACCCATAAAATTAATTTTATGAGTTCAAACATTAAAATTACTCGGATTTGCCAATATTGCGGTCAGGAATTTATAGCACAAACTACTGTTACGAGGTACTGTGGAGACCATTGTGCTAAAAGGGCATATAAAGCTAGAATTAAAAAACAAAAGATCGAGGCAAGCGAGGTCGAAACTCAAAATATCAGACAACTTTCTTCTATTGCTGCAAAAACATTTGAATATTTGACCGTTAATGATGTTGCCTCAATGCTGAAATGTGATCGCAGAACCGTTCACCACATGATAAAATCAGGCAGACTTAATGCAATCAATTTATCAATTAGAAAAACCAGAATTCTCAAAAAAGATCTCGACGGGATGTTCCTAAATCATGTAAGTAAAGACATTCCAAAACAACAACTGTCTGTTCAAAAGAATCGACCACCTCTAAAAGACTGTTATACTGTTGGTCAGATATTAGCAAAGTACAGCCTTGCTGAGGTGACTTTGAGGAAAATAATTTTACGCAACAATATCCCAAAATATAAGGAGGGTAAGTTTGTATATATAAAAAAACAGACAATAGATCCTATTCTTAAAAGATTTCATATCAGATACTAACTGAAATAATTCAATGTGTTACGCAAGCTAATGAAATAGGACGCCAATAGCGACCAATCCTGTAACACTGTCCCAATCAATTTCTATATTAATTAAAAGTTAGTGTCATGTCAAAAGTTACCTTAAGAAAAAAACCAATTGCTGGCGGAAGACATAGTTTATTTTTAGATATTTATCCACCAATTCCAAATCCGGAAACAGGCAAACTGCAGAGAAAATATTATTTAAAAATTTATATCTATACACGTCCCAAAAATAATTTAGAAAAGGATCACAACAAAGAAACGTTAAGTCTAGGTGAATACGTAAGAGCGAAACGCCAATTGGATGTTCAGAACAGACGTTTTGATTTTCTGTCGGATTCTAAATTAAGATCAAACTTCATCGATTTTTTTGCAGAGGAAGTCTCTAAAAGAGAGGACAGTCATAACTGGCGAATGTCTATTAGTTACTTCAAAGCTTTTGCAGGCGAAGTTTTTCCTTTTACACATTTAAATGAGACATTTTGTGAGGAGTATGCAGATTTTCTTTTGTCTTCTCCTGGTATTGGACGTGCTAAAAGAAAAATAAAAACCAATACTGCCGTCAGCTATTACGCCAAGTTTAAAAAAACTTTAAAAGAAGCTTTTAAAAAGAGATACTTACCAATCGATCTCGGTCATATCGTAGATAGTATAACGCCTGAAGATACACATCGTGAATTCTTATTTATGCACGAATTGGAAAATATGGCTTCTGCACATTGTGATTCTGAAGTAGTAAAAAAAGCCGGACTCTTTTCTGCAATGACGGGCTTTCGTTATTCTGATGTTGAATCACTACTTTGGAAAGAACTCCAGGGTAGTGAGGGAAATTATTACATTTTGTACAGTCAGGAAAAAACGGATAGTGCAGAATATTATCCTGTGTCGGATCAAACTGTTCAGTTGTTAGGTCCAATGGGCGAACCCGATTCGAGAGTTTTTAAAGGTTTAAAATATGGGAATGTTGTTACAGAATTGAAAAAATGGCTCGAAAATGCAGGTGTTGAAAAGCATTTTACGTTTCATGGGTTTAGGCATACTTTCGCAACATTACAGCTTGCTGCAGGAACCTCAATTTACACAGTCTCAAAATTGCTTGGACATAAAAATATTTCGACCACAGAGATCTACGCCAAGATTGTAGACAGTCTTAAAAAGGAAGCGTCTGAAAAAATTAAGCTGAGCATATTTAACATTGGTGAAAAATTGAACTCTGAGCAACTCAGTACATCCGAGTTAAAAGTCGAAAATAACTCGTGAGGTCATTTATAGTCAGAGAATTCCATATTTTTCCATCTAACATAACTTTTCTTTAACCTTACTATAATTGAAAAAAATATTATGAAAAATTACACTTTTGATCAGTTGCCAACTTTTATGAAGAGTATTGATGAAAGATTAATAAGGATGGAGGAACTTCTTAGTAAAACATTTCAAACTGAAATTTCTGAAGAAGAATACATTAGTGCAAAAAACGCATCGGTAATCCTAAACTTTACTTTGTCAACATTGTATTCCAAAGTTTGTAGACGTGAAATTCCGTTTTACAAACAAGGAAATCGTCTTTATTTTTCTAAAAATGAACTATTAGATTGGATAAAAGACGGTAGAAAAAAAACTTTATATGATATTGATGTTTCTGCAGACAAAATTATAAATCGAATGAACAAAAAAAGTGAGCAAGAGTGAATCTTTTCGGAGCTCCAGTAGAATTTACTACGGCACTTTTATTATTTTCAATTGATCAATATTCATAATATTTGATGTCTGACAAATTTCTTTTTCCAGTTCACGCTGATATACATGATCTGCAAGTTGTCTTTGTTGAGGAAAATGATGAATTTGTCAATGATCTTGGAATAAAAGTCGTGGGAGAAATTGGCGGTGTCGGAATGCCCCCTGCAATAACAAACGCAATTTTTCATGCCACGGGAAAAAGAATTTATGAGCTTCCGGTACATTTCGAAAAACTAATCTGAAGCTCTTATTATTAACTTCTTATTTTTTTCAGAACACAGTAAGAGTGGTTAGATGTATGACTGGTTTATGGACTTTTAGATGTTTGGTAACTTAAAATTTAGTCAAATCATTGCTAGAAACGAATGTTATCAATAAAGCTTCTGCCATTAAAAACAAGAGTATTCCGAATATCTGCTTCCAGCATTTGTCTAATTCTTGTTTTTAATAAAGTCTGGTTCTTTATACCACTGGAGAATTTAAAGATTCTACGATAAATATTATGTCCAGTATTCGAACGGAACTTCTTAGACTCCTTTAGTGACATTAAATCTTCAACACCATTTAATAATATTGCTACAGATGGATTAACGTATATATTGTACGGACTTTTGTAAAATACATCCAACGGCGAAAATTGTTATTTGAGTACGTGGGATGATACATCTTGGTCGGTATTAGAGCAAGCAATTTTAACGGCGTGATTTGTTTGATTGCTGTAAAAACTTTGCCTAATTCAGCTCCCATATTCGTTTGGAAATGACTTGAAACTTTAATGAAACTTTATATGGAAATATATTGATTTGTGCACCGTCTTTACTTATTGAAAGCTTCTATGGATTTGTATCTGAGAAATACAATACCTATATTTGATCTAAATAACCTACATTATGAACCACGAAGAAGCAATACAAAATAAGAAAGATCAGATCGCTAATTCTAACGGAGCACTCAGTGCGGAAACTGTGTATGTCATTCCTGAAATTCGTGAGGAAGCGGATGCTTTTTTAGAGTTTATACTTCGGGGAGCAATTAAATATTCTGATGAGCTCTCTCTTAACTATTCAAGCAATGGAAAGTTTACTGTCTGGATATCGCAATAGTTCATCTTTATTCTTATCAAACATCGAAACCTCTACCGAGTAGATTTTTTTGCTAGATTTCTAAATGAAATTGGAGAGATAATTTATTTTACTGGAAACTCTGGCCTTCTCATTTTGTATTTGGTACCATTCAATGATTCCAAAAAAGAGATTAAGGCAGATTTTTCATCTTTTGTCAGTTTTAATGGTTGCATCAAAGAATCGGTAACAGGATAGGAGGGATCTTTTAATTTTTGCTCAGCTTTTGGGTCGATCATATGCATCCCGCTGTTATAGATGTTTACTATGCCTTCCAACTGGTCAAACAGACCATTATGCATCCAAGGTCTGGTCAGATTAAGGTCACGTAGCTGTGGTGTTCTGAATTTCCCAACATCTTCGGGCTTCTTCGTGACATTATAAAGTCCCAGATCTTCATATTCCCTTTTGTAATACGTCAATCCGATATTGTGGAAAGATTCATCGGTCAGGTTTTGTCCATTGTGACAGTTCATGCATCTCGCTTTCGTGCGGAAGATGTGCATTCCGTAGATTTCCTGGTCGGTAAGCGCATTGTATTTTCCATCAATGAATTGGTCAAATCTGCTGGGCTGGCTTTTGATGGTCTTTTGAAATTCGGCAAGCGCTTTTACGATCTTGTCGTAGGTCACTTTTTTATCACCATAAGCGTTTTCAAAAAGAATCGAGTAGCCCTTGATTTTCTGGATTTTTTTTGGTAATTTTTGTACATCCATTGCCATTTCGTGATGAGCGCCAAGTGGACCAGAAGCTTGCTCTTCCAAAGATTGGGCTCGCCCGTCCCAGAAAAAAGCTTTACGATCGGCAATATTGTAAAGAGACATTGTGTTCCTGTTTCCCATAAGATGATCATTTCCCAGTGCGACACGTCTTTTGTCTGTCCATCCCATTTCTGGGTCGTGGCAAGAGCTGCAGGAGATTTGATTGGAATTTGAAAGTTTTGGGTCAAAGAATAACATTTTTCCAAGCATCACCTCAGGACGTTCCTGCTCTTTGAAATATAAGGAATCTCTTTTGATGGAAGAGAATTCCGTCCATGTCACGCCGTAGTGGATGGTTGGTTTTGGCCATTCTGTGATCGCTTTCTTGTAGCTTTTGACGATCTCCTCGATGCTTGGATCCGGATTGTCCATCAGATCTTGTCCTACTTTTGGAGTAAAACTGAACAATATAAAAATTAAAGCACTGAAAATTGCAAGAAAAAATCTCTTCATCATTAAAATGTTATACCTAAACTTAAGCCGACAAAATTATTGTTTTTTTCTTTGATCCTTGTCGTGGTCCATTGTCCACTTACAAAGAAAGAGGGTAGTTTCTGAATTTTGAGATCATATCTCAACATTGCTCCAACAGTAGTGATATCACTTGTCAGGATTGTGAAGTCATCATAGATCCATTCCAGTTTGCCAGAACTTACATTGGTGTCCAAGGCGTTGATGGCCTTATTCACATTGCGAAATGCATAATTTGGTTGGAAGGTCAAAACCTGATTTTTATTGATCTCTAGTTTCAAGTCCAAGTCCAATCCAAAAGTGTAAGAGTCGTATTTTTGACCAGAAAAAGGGTAGATTCTACGGTCTGTAACTTCCTGATAAGAAAGAAATGGTATTGCCATTACAGTGTATTTTTCCAGATTGAGTTGATAAAGCCCTTTAATGCTTGTTGTATATTGTTCTTTTTTGTAGGCTTTTCTTTTGAAGATCACTTCGGTGTTGTCAGAATTGCTGGTGTAGCCATATTCTTCACCCGTGCGGATAGTTGAATTATAACTAAGTATCAGACCTATCCGATTATTATTTAGATTAATGAATTTAGCCGCTTCAATTTGAGATATTTTACTCTCTAGATCACTGGTATCATAATATCGATTGCTATTTTTAGGGTATATACTTTTTACATTATTTGAGCTCGAAAGCGTTCCGATGATGTAAAAGTCTTTCCCATTTTTGCTGGAAATCTGTCCACCAATTTTGTAACCAAATTCCTCAAACTGGGTTTTGAAACTGTTGTTGAAAAAATAATTGCTATAACCAAATCCAATGGATTGATAAACAATTGGATAGCTGACGGCATTCACAAAGCTAAGCGCACTATTCTGTGTGTACTTATTAAATTCACCAAATATTCCTACTTGATAATTTCTGTACACTTTATAATTGATCCCAGCAGAAAGTAGCAGGTCGGATGTCGTGTTTCGGAGGCGTGGATCCCTTGATCTGTACGCCATTTGAGCATCATAACTTCCGGAAAGGCCAAAAGAAAAACGTTTCATTTTTTTTGCAAAACCTCCCGCGAAATGGTAGTTTTCTAAATTTATATCGCCGCCGACAGAATCTAATGTGACGTAAGGCGCAATTCTTTCAAAATCCAGATTCTCATTGTACCGAAGGTCTTTTCTCGTCATATTGCTATATCTGGCATTTCCCCATACGACGTTATTGGATTTCAATTTCTTGTATGAATTGGTCTTTACACTCATCCCGTTGTCACCAGAACCCATTTGCCTAAGGTAGGTTTTTAGTTTATCTGACTGATAATTTACATTAAATTCCGAGATCGAAAAATCACTATAATCCGACATATTTGCCGGATTATAGTAATAGTTTCTCATTTGTATTCTTTCCTCATTATATTGATTGCTGATCCTTGGAAATAGCCGTAGGCTGTCTTGTCCAAAAGTCAAGGTGTAACCTAAAGAAAGAAAAAAAATGAAGAAAAATTTTGATCTATTCATTATTAGAAAAGATTATTTCCAATGTTATTTTACGATACCATTTTTTAGACTTGGTTCAGAATTGCGAACAAAATCCAAAGTAGAATTGTTGGTGTCTTTGTAAAGGTTTTTACCGTTTGACATCGTTCCAAGTATTTTTCTTCTTACTGTTTTTCCATTGTATCCAGGAGATGCAGTTGTCCATCCTGCATCAATAGAAGGCGTGGTTACTATTTGAAGGAAGTCATTCTCACGGGTTGTGTTAAGTGCATCTACAATCCAAGTATTTGGGATTTTATAAACACTTCTATTCGTAACGCCTCCTGCTGAATTGGTGTAAGAATAATCGTATTTGTTTTGTGCCAAGAATGTCTCAGAAGTCTGTCCTTCCGGAAGTCTTGCCAACGCGTATCCTTGCTGACTGGTTGTGTAGAGGAAAATCATATTGAAAGTCATTTGGGTGTAAGCGATGTTCATATTGGGAACACTTGGGTTGTCTACTTGGCCAAGGCTTGGGTTTGTTGAAGGAAACTCAAAATCGGCATTTGTCAAATTGAATCCATTAGAAGCAGTATGGTCGATCGCGTTATCTGCGACAACGATGAAACTTCCTGGCTGCACCGGATGCTCTTTGCCTGTTCCCGGGACAATCATTACCGCACTGATAGGGAAAGCCTGATCGACAATGTTCGGTGTTGCCGTCCTAGCTACAGTTGTGAAAAATTCTGAAGTTGCAATCATCAAGCGGTCTGCATAAAGCACGTCATTTGTATTGTTGGTAATTTTGAAGTAACGGGAATTGTTGTAATTTTTACCGTCGTTGGTTTTGACGCCTGCAAAAAACACTTCTTCTATGATAAAGTCTTTGTTGAATTGTTTGATGATCAAAGGCAAAGATAAATTCACCACACCCGTATTAACATCTTTTTGAGCAGTTGCACCTACTTGTACTTCCTCGTTGTCTTTGGTTACAACAGTTCCATTAGCTACGATTTTATAAGACCCATAAGGTAGTTCAAACGAATAGGCACTTGCATTTTCCAATGTTTTTTTTGTGATGGCTCCGGAATTGGTTTCAAGGATTTCAAGTTCAATTGTTTTGAAAGTGGCAATATTGTCGCCTGCCAAAGTTACAGTTAGAACACTTTTGTTAGAGACTTCTGTCCCAAAGGTATCATCGTCACCAGAGCAAGAAACTATTAATGTTGTAGAAGCCAGGACGGCCATAAAACCGATTGCTAAAAATCTTTTTTTCATAATATATTAAATTTTAAAAGTTATAATTAAGTTCCATTCCGAAGTACGGTTCGTTCCCATCCTTTCTGATGATTTTTGTTCCCAGGAAATAGTATGGATGTTCGTAACTGAATAGTCTGTTTACAAACATTGACGTTTTAAGACCTTTGTAAATAATCTTTGTTACTTTGAAATTCGCCCGGATTGTATAGGTATATCTCCTCGCAAGATTATCAGTGGTAGAAACATTTCTCACAAGCCATTGTTTATAAGTGTCAGTCCTGTCTGCGTCTGTAAAAGGATGTGTCATTCCGTCCAGATCAATATAAGAAATGGGTTCTGGTATTCTTTGATCATATTTCTGATAATTGTACAGAGAACCTTGTATTGAAGTGGAAACTATTAATCCTAAATTTGGAAGGTAAGTATCAACTATTAAATTGTAGTTGAGGTTTTCATTCACATATCCAGTAGCATTTTTGTAAATTCCGTAATATGGGTAAGAGCTTCCTGCTAATGAAATATCAGGGCGCTCCAAAACAGGAACCGTATTTCTGTATTGTGTTTTGAACCAGGCTCCAGATAAATTAAATTTGGTATTGATGCCTTTGATCCTCGGGGAAGCGTAGCCAAATTCGATCCCGTCTTTAAGCGTGGCACTTCCGTTTTCTGTGATACTGTAATCACCAAATTCTCGGATGGTTTCATATGGGACATTACTCAAATCAGGTCCGTTTTCTCCCCATTGTGACAGGTCGATATAAGCTGTATTGTATTTCTTATAAGAATGAACTGGGTTTTGTGCTGTGCTTCGGAATCCGTTTTTAAGGTCTTCTTTGTAATAGGTGATGAAGAAGTCGTGACCTTTGTAACTTAGATCCAAACGCATCTCTTTCTTGATGTTCTTTGCAGCAGTTAAGTTTTTATTTTCACGGTTCTGAACATATGTCATAAAGTTGACGTAGCGATAATTTTCGTCATTATGGTAATAATTCACCTGAGCATAATCCGAAAATTTCTGATTGGGATATAACATTAACAAAGTCGGTTGCTTGTACAGGATTCCGTAGCCTAGTGTTACATCTATTTTCAAGGGATTGTCATTAATGAAAATATGTGGTAGGTTGTATTGGAAGTTAGCTCTGGGCTCTGCGAATATCTTATTGCTGATAGCATAGGAATTATCGATTCCCAGAAGTTTGGAAACCCGAAGACCTGTATAAAAAGAAAACTTGTGCTGATTGAGATTGTAAGACATTTGGTTACCTGCAAAGACAGCCAGATTCTGCCACGCAGGAATGTCATCAAATGCCCTCGGTCTTGCTCCAATAACTGCTGACGGAGGAGTGGACAAATCCCATTGTTGCCCTTTCCCGAAGTTCTTGGAATATTTCCAATCAATCCCTATTTCATAGTCATTATAAAGTTGACCAATTTTATGGGAGCCTGTAGCCTGGGAAAAAATGGAAAGATCCAAAGGTTTTCCGTCCGTAGATGATTCTGTGATGTAACGGGTACTAGGGTAAATCCCAATATTTTCTCCGGCCGTAGTCGTCAAAGAAAGAGATCTCGGTCCGGATAGCTGTACCAATTTAACCTGTTCTATGCGCTCGAACCCTTGTCGGATCGCCGTATTCAAAACCAGTTTGTCGAAAATCGCGTTAGCATTAAGTTTGTAGATGAAGTTATTGGTAAAGCTGGCACGCTGGTTGGAGTTTGTATAAGAATCTGTCAAGGCATAACCTGTATCAGGGTCATACTTCTTTTTATCGATGTTGTTGGAGAAATCGATATTCGAACGCCATTCTAGCGGTCTTTGCCAAAGATTTGTTTGTAATTTGGAGCGTAATGATGCCGTAATCCGCTGATAGTTTTCAAATTCATCAGTTGGATTTTGCTTGAAATCCAAATAGTCTATATTGGCATTGATACTCCAGTTTTTATTAATAAGAAAACCTTTCCCGACATAATATTGTTTGCTGAAACCATCTGCCTTAAATCTTGCTTCCAAACGCGAATACCCAATTTTTCTCTCGATTTTGATGACCCCTGAAGTCAAATCTCCGTAAGCAGCAGAAGGGATTCCCCTTATAACCTCTACTTTTTCAATATCATTGGTGGATATCGTCCGCATATCGACACCAGTGGATGACGTTGCTCTGTTGCGGACAGCATATCCCATTTGCGCATTGTCAACAGAAGTTTGCAAGTTGGCATTGGTATTCCAGACATTGTCATCTATCATAAACTGGACACCAAGCGATGTAGTGTTGTATGCTGTATTGCTAGTGGCTGTGATTGGCCCTCTGTTTTCTCGTAAAGTCACCTCATTGGTTACACTCAAGTTGGGATCCTTGGACAATCCCCCGGGAAGTAATTCCATTAGATCTGCAAAACTCGAAGGTTGCAAATGTTGCATTGCCTGTCTGTTGATGACAGATTTGCTGGTCAAGCCTTTACCTTCCTTGGCAGTAATAATAACTTCTGCAATTTTTGTCTCTTTTTTTAACTCTACCGTGTGCGTTTGCTGACTTTCAACGTTCAGATGAAATTCTTTTTCATCGTAACCATTGCCCGATATGAGTATGATGTGTCTTCCTATTGAAAGATTTAGAACGGCAATCCCATCCTTATTGGTAAGTACGTCTTTTTCTTGGTTCTGTTTTACTGTTGCATTCACCAATGGTTCTTTCAAATCATCGAGAACTTGAATGGTAATAGGAAAACTTTCGGATTGTGCTTTTACATTGATGCACACAAAACTCAATAGACAAAAACAGAAGTATTTAAACACACCAGTTATTTAAAATAAGGGTGCAAAAGTATAGATTAGATTAAGCTAATCCAATTTTTATTTAGACTTATTTAAAATAATAAGTATGATTTTTGTCTTGTTTGGATAAAGATCTAACAGGTATAGTAAAAAAGTTACCTTGATATGTGCAGGAGAAATAAGAGCCTTTCTATTTTATCACTAAAGAGAATAGTAGGATCTTAGACATAAACTTTTTTTTTAATATGCCTTAAAAGTGACAGGCAGAATCCTATGATCGGCGGTTGTATCAATTACTCTTTTCGGAGCGAGGTGTAATTTTATAATTAGTGAAAAAATATTCTGAGGCACCAATTATTAAAATAAAGTTAAATCTATATGCAAGTGAGATCTGGCAGAATATTGTTTGTATTTTTATATCAATGATGCAGAAAATAATTAAAATGACCTTTTTGAAAAATCCCAAAATAAAAGCCGTCTTCTTTGACGTAGATGGAACACTATTCAGTTTTAAAACAAAATCAATTCCGGAATCGACTAGGAAAGCTCTAAAGAAGCTTCGGGAGAATGGAATCAAGGTTATCGTTGCAACCGGTCGGTCAGTCAACGATCTTAATCATATTAGACATATTGAGTTTGATGGTTTTCTTACGTTCAATGGTGGGCATTGTACGACAATTGACGGTCAAGTGATGTTCAGAAAAGTAATCAGCCCTGATGATATCAGAAATCTGATAGATTACTCGGAAAGATTTGAGGTGAGCTTTTCCTTGATGTACGATGATAAAGTAAGAATCAGTCACGAAAGTCCAAAGGTCCTTGAACTGTATCGTCACGTTGATATTCCTGTGCCGCCTTTATTTGATAAAGAAGATGCTGATATTGAAAATGTTCTGCAGGTCAACGTCTTTATTGATCCCGAACATGATGACTCCTTTATGCAGGAGGTCATGCCAAATTCACTGTCTTCAAGATGGACACCGTTATTTGCGGATGTCAATCCCGAAGGCGTAAGCAAACAGGGAGGTGTTGAATATTTTTGTAAATATTATAATATCGATATCTCTGAAACAATGGCTTTTGGTGATGGCGGAAATGATATTTCTATGCTGAAGTCCGTAAAGGTAGGCGTTGCCATGGGGAATGCCGGAGATAATGTCAAGGAAATTGCCGACTATATCACGGAAGATGTCGATAATCGCGGAATAGAAAAAGCATTGATGCATTTTGGGTTGTTAGATGAAACTTCGGCAGATGTTAAGCATGAGTAATTCTTTTTTTGAATGATCTCATAAATTGCATGTTACATATGTGCTTTACTCCTTCACTATTTTTACCGTGATTGTTAAGTTATACAGTATACACCTTTCCGAAATTTTACCATTTGATAGATATTACAATATCAAATATATGTGCTGTGATATTTTTCCTGATGGTTAAATTCTACAATGAAAATAATTTCAGATAAAAGCATTTTCATTTACAGGGCTCAGATATAAAGCGATAAATTTCTATATATCTTCCAAATTTTGTTTCCTTCTCTCACCAAATTGTTTATAAAAAGACGGGCTAAATCCTGTTATTTTTTTAAATTGATTGGAAAAGTGTGCTACACTACTGTAATTCAATTTGTATGATATTTCAGTTAAGTTCATCTCATTGTAAAGTATCAGTTCCTTGGCTCTCTCAATCTTATGGATAATAATAAACCGCTGAATTGTGATTCCCTTAACTTCTGAAAATGTGTTAGCAAGATAAGTATAATTATAGCCTAATTTTTCGCTGATATATTCTGAATGATTTTTTGATGGCTGCTCATCTGAGTAATGTATCATCTGGATAACAACAATCTTTATTTTTTCAATTAGAATGCTTTTTTTGTCGTCCAAGAGCTGCACTCCTGACTTCTTGAGGATTTCCGCTAATTCCCTTCTTTTATTTTCACCTGTTCTGGATAATGTTTCCACAAGCCCCATGTCTACACGTAAATATTGTATTTTCAAAGTATCGAGTGCGTTCTCTACAATAAGCTTACAGCGCATACTTACCATATGTTTAATATATAATTTCATATCTCTCTCTGCAAAAAGGCATTGGATAATTACACATTTGATCTTAATAAATTCTGATCGTACTATGGCTAATCCAAAAGTGTTTTTTGTTCTAGAATCGCTGTAACTAATTAATACCTATAAAATTTTTAAGTTGTAATTTACGCATGTTGCACAGCTTACCTGTTACAAAAGAATTAATTTAACTTACACTAATCACACACTAGTTGTGATTTTTTTCAAAAAAAGTGTGATAATTGCAAGTATTAATTAAAGATTTACAATATAGAAATTTAAAAAAAAACCGAAATTTGCTGCAATGATTTTTGATTAGTTTTTGATTGATATATAATTAGAAATCTATATGATTTTACAAATGCAGGCGATGAAAATACTGTTCTAATTATCTTTGCAATTGAAATTATTCAGAAAATTCAGAAGTACCTTTATAGTGCTTTTAACAAATATGGTAGGCTAATATTTAGTCTGCCGATCTATTAGAAGATAGTGATTGAGTTCACAGTATTTAGACGAAGAACCCTAAAGCACTAATTCTCTTTATTCTAGAAACAATATTTTTATATCACTGTATATCAATCTCACTCTCTAAATAGTTCTTAAGACGTTTTGTTTTAAGTTAGATTTGGATGTGCTGCTCTTCATACATTTAATATATTTATTCCTATCTCATACTTACAACAATGTTTTTTTGGCAGGTTACAATAATAGCTCACGGAGACTTGTTTACATCTCCCTTGTTTTGCCCTGATCTATCCACTAGCTTGGATTCGTGATCTTAGTCATCTTCGTCATCTTTATGATGGTGGCCGTCGGAAAATGACCATCGAATTCGATGGTTCCAAGTATTGAAAAATAACATCTTCACGAAAGGTAATTTCCTTAAACTGTAGCTTCACCACAGAGTTACTAAATACATTAAATTATCTTATCAAAGTTATGATCTAAATCATAATGTTATTAAAACAACTTTATTTCGATCATAAATTCATAAATAAGAGTTTTTTCTTGTATTATTACTATTAATTGCGTTAAATATTGTGAATTTATTAATTGAGGTCTGATATTTGTAAAGTTACCATAAATAAATCATAACTTATGAGAAATAACACTATTTTTAAAATCATTCCGGTCGTCAGCGCTTTTGTATTTTCTAATATATCAGCTCAGCGCGGCGTGCCTCCAAAAGACGTGACCACAATTACGCATTCTACAAATTATGCCCAACATCTGGATTTCCTTCCAGAAATGGTCAATCTCTTAAAAGTACCTAATGGTTGGAAAGTTTCAATTGCGGCATCAGGTCTTGGAAAACCCAGGATGCTATATTACACACCAAACGGTAATCTCTACATCACGAGACGTGACACCGGAGATGTGCTTCTTCTGAAAGATCCAAATGGTGACGGCAAATTTGAAGGAGTTAAAACCGTTGCTGCCGACTTCAAAGGGGTTCACGGGATCACAATGAAAGATGGCTGGCTTTATCTGTGCAACAATAACGAATTGCGCAGATATAAAATGAATCCTGATGGGACATTGGGTGAGAACGAAATGCTATTCAAAGATATGCCGAGCGCAGGACAACATCCTAACAGAACGATGGATTTTGGACCGGATGGTAAACTTTATATTTCAATCGGATCGCTATGTAATGATTGTAAGGAATCTGATAAAGAAGCAGCAACTTTAGTCCAGGTCGATCCTATAACTTGGAAACGAACTATTTTTGCATCAGGACTTAGAAACACAATTGGATTTGACTGGAGTCCTGTCAACGGCGAATTATGGGGCGTGGACAATGGTGGTGACGCAAAAGGTGATGACT
>Ga0213834_100107_pt1 | contig 92566 bp, 86 predicted proteins | sample SWPTP12_FD_160580 | JGI IMG/M metagenome (GOLD analysis project Ga0213834, IMG submission 160580) | Coastal seawater microbial communities from Marineland, Florida, United States - SWP TP1 #2 | ecosystem: Environmental > Aquatic > Marine > Coastal | place: USA: Florida | collected 2016-08-06 | reverse complement strand
ACCGGCGCCAATGCGCTGGAAGAGATCGTCTACGGCGTGATCCCGCAGGTGATGCCGTTGTGGATCTCGTATGCCCTTTACCGTTTCGAATCCAACGTCCGTTCGGCCTCGGTGGTAGGCATCGTGGGCGCGGGCGGGATCGGCATGGTGCTGTGGGACATCATGCGCAGTTTTCAATACGCGCAAACCTGCGCCGTGATGATCATCATCGTGGTGTTCGTCACCCTGATCGACATGCTGTCGTCGCGCATTCGCCGCGCGTTCATTTAACGGCGATGCCGTCGGTGCCCCGTGCGCCGCACGCATCGCGGGCGAGCGCCAGCAGTGCGCGCGCGGCACGGTCTGCCGGCCCGTTGTTGTCCAGCCTGATCAGGCTCAACCCTTCAGGACGATCGAACGGCGCCACCGCACGCGCCAGACGTTGCGCGATCGCCGCACCCGACTCCCGGCCGCGGCCGGTGAGCCGGGCGCGCAACACCTCCGGATCGACAGCGATCTCCACCGCCAGCAAGCTCGGATAGCGCGCATGCGCCGCCGCCAACGCATGGCGCGACCCATTGACGATGACGGTGTTCCCGCGGGCCAGCCATGCATCGATCTCGGTGCCGATGCCGTAGCCCAGCCCGTGCCCTTCCCAGTACAGCGCAAAGGTGCCCTGCTCGCGCAGCCGCGCGAAGGCGTCGTTGGACAATTCGATCGAGGGTTCGTCAGCCGAAGGCGCACGCGTGATGAAGCGGGTCGCTACCTTTACACCATCTTCGTTCGACAGCAACGCCCGCACACCCCGCAGGATGGTGTCCTTGCCGCTGCCGGACGCGCCCATCAAATACACAAGGCGCCCTTCCCGGCCGCCGGCATGGTGAGCCCCCGTCGGGATCGCAAGCGCGGGTGTGGGTTTCGCCGTGGGTGGGGTTGAAGGTGATGGTGATGGTGCTGAAAGTGCCGAGCTGGCTGCGGATGTTGACGTGAGTGTTGGCGCGGCAGTCTGGGCAGGCGCCGACGTAGCAGACGATCCAGCCTCGGGCGGATGGCGGGATGCGGGCGCCTTCATGGCGCAGCGACGTCGGTGAGGGATGGCAGATAGGCGTGACCGGCGCCATCCCGGGCGGCGCCCGAAAAATCGTACTCGCGTGCCACGACGAAGTCTGCGCCCGGCTCGGGCTGTACATAAACCGCGATGGCCTGCACCGGCGCGCGTGTGCCGGCGATGGGCGCGGTCAGTGCCGCCAATTGCTCCTGGGCATCGTCCAACCCTGCCGCATCGATATGGCCCGTAAGCGAGATATGAAACTTGAAGGTGTCGAAGGCATAGGGATAGCCCCAGCGCGCCAGCATCGCAAGTTCGGGCGCTGTCAGATCGGCCGCGAGCCGTCGGGCGCGCTCGTCCTCGGTGGGCGGTGCACGCAACGCATCGAGTGCGGCAACCGCATCGCCGGCCAACGCGTTCATGTGTGCCTCGCCCGGTGTATCGCCCTCTATGCACCACGCCAGAAAGCCGCGCAGACGGGTGACCGCCAAACGGATCTCGAACGGGGGGCGGCAGGCGACCAGCGCCCGCATGGCGCGATCGACGTCGCTTGGCGATGCATCTTCGCGCAAGCGAAACGGCGCCTTGAGCGTGGCGTGCAGGCCGTAACGGCGTGGCGCGCGCGTCCACCGTTCCCGGGCGGCGGGCGTGCCCTCGCTGCTGCCGAGCGGCGCGCCGCTGAACTCACAACGCCCGAGCCATTGCCGGCCAACTTGGCCCCAAGGCTCGGGCGGGCGAAAATACACGGCGTATCGGTAGGCAGTTGGCGGCGTCATAGGGATGTCATCGGGCGTAAATTGGAGCGTAGTTGGGAGTGCAATCCAGAGCGGAAGGCGTGGCCTGATCCGGGCCTGATCCGGGCGTGATGTGGGTCTGATCCCGGCGGTTGCGGGCCACGCAGGGCTGTCAAGCCGGCATCAAGGTGTGCGGCGCGGATGCCGCCGTCATGGACCACGCACGGCTCGCATAGTGCAGGCCACCGTTGACGATGGTGGCGCACACGCGCGGCATCCCCGGCACGCTGTCGTCGACCAAAATCACGTCGGCCAGCGCGCCGGGCGTGAGGTGTCCCCGATCACTCAGACCGGCCGCCTGCGCGGGGTTCGACGATACCAGCGCCCACGCCTGCTGCAACGGGAGGATGTGCTGCTGCGCCAGTTGCAGTGCCGCGAGCAACGGCGCCGGGTAGTAATAATCGGAAGTGAGGATGTCGCACAGGCCGGCGCGAATCATGGCGGTCGCATTGGGCGCCGTGGTGTGACTGCGCCCGCGCACCACATTCGGCGCGCCGAATACCGTGACGTCGCCTTGTGCATGGGCCGTGCGTGCCACGGCTTCGGTCAACGGAAACTCCGCTACCCGGCAGCCCAGCTCGTGATGATAGTGACGCACGGCATCGTCGGGATCGTCGTGCGAGGCAATGCGCAGCCCGGCTGCAAGCGTGGCGCCGGTCAAGCGGCGCATGGCCTCGGGCACGCGCGCACTGCCCGCCTGCGCATCACGGATGCGGGCTTCATAGGTATCGATGTCGCATTCGGCACGTTCGGCATACTGCAGCAGCTTGCGGGGATCGCCCAGGCGGCGAACCATGCTGGGCAAATGATCGTTGAGCGCCAGAAAGCGCACGCGGCCCGCGACGATCCATTCGATGGCGCGATCCACGCCTGCCAGGTGATGCGTTTCAAAGCGCAGATGCACGTAGTGATGCGCGCCGAGCGTGTGGCGGGCCGCAAGCAAGGCGTCGAACATGCGCTCGGCATAAGCCTCACCGCGCAGTCCACCTTCCCACGATAGCGTCACGCCATGAAACTCGGTGGTGATGCCGTTGGCCAGCAATTGCCGGTCGACCTCATGCAGGGCATTGGCGTATGGAAACGTTACTCCGGGACGCGGCATGACCGTGCGCTCGAAGGCGTCGCCATGCAGATCCACAATGCCTGGCAGTATCAGCAGATCGCCCGCATCGAGCACGCGGTCCCCCGAGAAATTCGTCCGTGTGTCGAGCGCCGCGATGCGGGCACCCTCGAATCGCACATGGCCGGGCGTGAGACCGTCAGGGGTCAACATGCGGCTGCCGCATACGCCGGCCAGACGGCGATTGGGATCGGTAATCGAAGAGGAGGTCATAACCGAAATCCTAAGAGCACAGTGTGACAACTGGATGTCTAGATGATTGAAGGGGCGGTCTGGATGACGCAACTTGATGCGTGCGCGACCCGTCGGCATTCAAAACGAATGCCGCAGATCCCACGCATCAGCCATCGTCGCTCACGGTGAGCTGTACCCAGTCGCCCGCGAAACGGGTAAGGCTGTATTGCAGCGGCGCGCCCTGCGCATCCACATTGAGCGCCTCGACCTGCAGAATGGGACGGTTCTTGGGCTGCCCCAGCAGCCGCGCCACATCGGCCTCGGGCAACGTGGCCGTGATGCGTGACCACTTGCGCGTGTAGTCGCTGATGCCGAACTGGACATACGCCTTGGACAGCGACCGCGATGCGGTCAGCTTTTCAGGCAGATCCGAAAAGCGCGCGTGGTTGAAATAGTGCTCCGAGACATTCATGGTCTTGTTTTTGGCACGGCCGATCAGTTGCACGCGCAGCAGCGGCGCAGTGCGCGCAAGGCCGAGATGACGCGCGATGTCGGCCGCGCGCAGCACCTGGCTGCCGATCACCTCGACGTGTCCTTCCAGGCCTTGATGGCGAAGGTTTTCCGAAAAACGGGTGCGTTTGCCGATCGCATAATCGATCGCGTGCTCCTGCACGAACGTGCCTCGCCCCTGTTCGATGCGCACCAGACCATCTTGCTCGAGCACGCCCATCGCACGCCGGATCGTGTGCCGGTTGACCGCAAACTTGGTGGCGAGTTCCGACTCGGGCGGCAGGCGTTCGCCGGCGCCATACAGCTTGCTGCGGATGTCTTGCGCCAGCGATTCGCCGATCTGCCGCCAGACCGCGATCCCCGACCCTCTTTCAACCGTATCCATATGTCCTGCAATCATGATGTGTCTTCAATGAGGAGATTGTGCCTGATCCCACCCCTGGTCGCGGAGGGGTGGTGTCATCAAAAATTCACGCTGCGATGTTGAACTCAGGGTTTGGAACGAGCATACTACATCTATTCGTCTAGACGTTTAGAGGCTTTACCATGACCTTGGCATCTCCCGACTCCCATGACCGCGCGACATTGACTGCGGTGCCTGTTTCAGAGGACGCGCGCCGCGCCTGGATGCGCGTGCTCGCGCTCGCCAGTCCGCAGGCCCTGAACGATGCGTGCGCGCTGCTGGGTGAACTGCCGCCGCGCCGGTGGCTGCGCGCGCCGCAGACCGGCATGACCATGGTGCGTGCGCGGGCCGGCGGCACTGGCGAACAATTCAACCTCGGTGAAATGACGATGACGCGCTGCGCGCTCACGCTGGATGACGGCTCGATCGGCATGGCCTACGTGCAGGGACGCGACGCCCGGCACGCCGAGCAGGCGGCCATGCTGGACGGGCTGTTGCAATCCCCCGACTGGCACCGCCGCATCATTGAAACGGTCATCGAGCCCCTCGACCGCGACCGCCGCGCGGCTCTGACGCATCGTTCCCGAGTGGCCGCGCAGACCAAGGTCGACTTCTTTACTTTGGTGCGAGGCGCGAACTGACATGACGTTGACCCATCATTCCAGCAGCCTGCACGCGTCGTCCGAGACCACCACGCCGCGTGCGCGAACCGATATCTTGCCCGGCTTCGACGATCCGGTGGCACAGGCACAGACCACCTTCCGGGCGGCGTTGACGGCGCTGTCCGAGCCCGGGACCACGCAGCAGGCGGCATCGCCCCAGGCTTGGCCCGACGCCTTTTCGCCAGCCATGAGTGCATTGCTGCTCACACTCGCCGATCACGACACCCCGGTCTGGTTGCCGCCTGCCGTCTCCGAACAGGCGCGCCAGTATTTACGCTTCCATTGCGGTTGTCCGCTCGTGACTTCCCCTGCGCAGGCGCGATTCGTGATCGTGCCGGCAGGCTGCCCGGCGCCTGAACTCGCCGCATGCGACCCCGGCGACCCCGCCTATCCCGATCGCTCGGCTACCGTGTTGATTGACGTCGCCGCGCTCGATGGCGGCGCCCCGGTGCGCCTGACGGGCCCCGGGATTCTGAACGCCCGCACGATAAGGATTTCGGGCGTGCCCGGTGGGTTCTGGCCCGCCTGGCAGCGCAATCACGACCGCTTTCCGTTGGGTGTGGATGTCCTGTTCGTGCATGGCGCGCACTTCACCGCCCTGCCCCGCACCACGCACGCCGAGGAGATTTGAATGTACGTTGCCGTCAAAGGAGGCGAACGCGCCATCCTCAATTCGTACGACATGCTCGACGACTATCGGCGCGGCGATCCCGCGCTACCCGAACTCACGCTGCCGCAGATACAGGCGCAGATGCCCTTGGCGGTGTCGCGCGTGATGGCCGAGGGCGGCTTGTACGACACGCATCTGGCCGCGCTCGCGATCAAGCAGGCGGCCGGTGATCTGATCGAAGCCGTGTTTTTGCTGCGCGCCTATCGCACCACGCTTGCGCGCCTGGGATCGAGCATACCGATCGACACCGCGCGAATGAATATTCAACGACGCATTTCGGCAACCTTCAAGGATGTGCCTGGTGGTCAGATCCTGGGCCCCACCTACGACTACACCCAGCGGCTGCTCGATTTCACGCTGGAAGCCAATCGCCACACCACCCCGCTGGCGCCGGCGGACGAGCCTTTGGCCGCCGCGATGCCACGCGTGACCGACATCCTGCAGCACGATGCGCTATTGCAGGCCGAGGCACCACTGCCCGGCGATCCTGCGCCGTTCGACCTGACGCGCGAACCGCTCTCGCTGCCGGCCGGGCGCGATGCCCGGCTGCAAAATCTGGCGCGTGGCGACGAGGGTTTTCTGCTCGCCATGGGTTACTCCACGCAACGCGGCTACGGCAACACGCATCCCTTTGCTGCGGAGATTCGCTACGGCAGCGTGGAGGTCGAATTGTTCGTGGAGGAACTGGGGTTCAGCGTCACGATCGGGGAAATCGACGTGACCGAATGTCAGATGGTGAGCCAGTTCGCCGGCAATGCCGACGCAGGTCCGCAGTTCACCCGCGGCTACGGACTGGCGTTCGGTTACGGCGAGCGGCGTGCCATGTCGATGTCGCTGGTCGACCGCGCCATGCGCGCAACGGAGCTCGGTGAAGCCGGCGACGCACCGGCCAACGATCAGGAGTTCGTGCTGTATCACACCGATAATGTTGAAGCCTCCGGATTCGTGCAGCATTTGAAACTGCCGCATTACGTCGACTTTCAAGCCAGCCTGGAACTGTTGCGCCGATTGCGCAGCGAGCGCGATGCGCACGCGGATACCGCCGGCGTCGCGGCGCCAGACGCCTCCACCAGACCGGCCCCGGCGCCGGCCCCCCTTCCCCAAGCTCAGGAGTTCACATCGTGATCCCCGCACATGTCCATCCGGCGGCGCCGGTCGAGCGCGATCCGCATTACAACTTCGGCTACCTCGACGAATCCACCAAACGCATGCTGCGCCGCGCGTTGTTGAAAGCCGTCGCGATTCCGGGCTACCAGGTACCCTTCGGCAGCCGCGAAATGCCGTTGCCCTATGGCTGGGGCACGGGCGGCATTCAAGTCACCGCCGCCATCATCGGCGCGAACGATGTACTGAAGGTCATCGACCAGGGCTCGGACGACACCACCAATGCCGTGAACATCCGGCGATTCTTCGGTCGTGTGACCGGTGTGGCCACGACCGAATCGACCCGTGACGCGAGCATCATTCAAACGCGGCACCGCATCCCCGAAACGCCACTTGGCAAGGGCCAGATCATGGTCTACCAGGTGCCGATTCCGGAGCCCTTGCGATGGCTCGAGCCGAGCGAAACCGAGACGCGCACCATGCACGCGTTGGCGGAGTACGGCGGCATGCATGTGCGCCTGTATGAAGACATTGCCCAATACGGTCACATCGCCACGACCTACGATTATCCGGTGATGGTGAACGGGCGGTACATGATGCGGCCCTCGCCGATTCCGAAGTTCGACAATCCGAAACTGGACCACAGCCCGGCCCTCATGCTGTTCGGCGCCGGCCGCGAGAAACGGGTGTACGCGGTGCCGCCTTATACCTCGGTGAAGAGCCTGGATTTCGCGGATCACCCGTTCACGATCGAGCAGTGGGACGAATGCTGCGATGTGTGTGGGTCGACGAACACCTTTCTGGACGAGATCATTCTCGACGATCAGGGCACCCGCAGATTCGTCTGCTCAGACACCGAATACTGCGCGCACCATGCCGCCGGCGCTGAGGACAAAAAAGAACCCGCGCAACAGCGCGCAGCAGCGGCCCGGGTGGACGCCAGCACCATCGGGCATATCCCGGCAGGAGCGGCGTCATGAGCGCCATCCAACCTTTGCTTTCCGTGCGCAACATGACGCACACGTGGGACGGCGTACATGGGTGCCGCGACATCGACTTCGATCTTTTCCCCGGCGAAGTGCTGTGCGTGGTGGGTGAATCCGGTTCGGGAAAAAGCACGCTGCTGCAGGCCGTTTCCTACCAGGTGACGCCCAAGTTCGGCAGCGTCTGGTACGACACGCGCGATGCCGGATTCACCGATCTCGCCCGGCTGACGGCAGCCGAGCGGCGCATGCTTGCCCGCACGGATTGGGGTTTCGTGCGTCAGAACGCCCGAGACGGCTTGCGCATGCAGGTCAGCGCGGGCGCCAATATCGCCGAGCGGTTGATGGCGATCGGCGACCGGCATTACGGCGATCTGCGGGCGGTCGCCGGCGAGTGGTTGAGCAAGATGGAGATCGAAGCCGATCGGCTCGACGACACGCCACAGCAGTTCTCGGGCGGCATGCAGCAACGCCTGCAGATCGCGCGCAACCTCGTCACGCGACCGCGCATGGTGTTCATGGACGAGCCCACCGCTTCGCTGGACGTGTCGGTGCAGGCGCGGCTTCTGGATCTGCTGCGTCAACTCGTGACGGATCTCGATCTGGCCGCCATCGTGGTCACGCACGACCTCGCGGTGGCGCGGTTGCTGGCGCATCGCACGGTGGTGATGCGGGGCGGTTATATCGTCGAGAGCGGGCTGACCGACCAGATCCTTGACGACCCCCAGCACCCATACACCCAATTGCTGGTTTCTTCCATTTTGCAAAGTTGAACACGATGCCGCGTACCCCCTCGATCCAGGTCCGCGATCTGGAAAAAACCTTCACCTTGCATCATCAGGGCGGTGTGACCTTGCCTGTGCTCGAACGGATATCGTTCGATGCCGGCCCGGGCGATTGCCTGGTGCTTGCCGGGCCTTCCGGTACCGGCAAGAGCACGTTGTTGCGGTGCCTCTACGGCAATTACCTGGCAAGTGGCGGCAGCATCCGCGTGCGCGACGGCGACCGGTTCACCGAACTGACCCAGGCGCCCGAGCAAACCATCTTGCGATTGCGCCGCGAGGTGATCGGTTATGTGAGCCAGTTCCTGCGCGTGATTCCGCGCGTGACCACGCTCGATGTGGTCGCCGAGCCCTTGCGGCAATCCGGAATGGCCGCGCAGGATGCGCGCGACCAGGCTGCCGCCATGCTGGCCCGCCTGAATGTGCCCGAGCGCCTGTGGGCACTGCCGCCCGCCACGTTTTCGGGGGGTGAACAGCAACGGGTCAACATCGCCCGCGGGCTGATCGGCGGGCACCCTGTTTTGCTGCTCGACGAACCGACGGCGTCGCTGGACGCGGACAACCGCGCCGTGGTGGTCCAACTGATTCGCGACGCGATGGCCGCCGGGCGCTGCCTGATCGGAATCTTCCATGACGACGAGGTACGTGCCGCCGTGGCCACGCAAACGTTGGCGATTTCGCCTGTCGTGGTCGACAAGACCGCATCGCAACCCGCATTCGCTTAAAAGGTTGGTTCATGTCCAAGCTCTACATTACCCACGCCCGTATCGTGTTGCCCGATACGGTGCTTGAAGACAGTGCGATGCTGATCGAAGACGGCGTGATCGCCGCGATCGCGCCGTCCGTGGCACCCGCCTGCAATACGCTGGATCTGCAAGGCCAGTGGTTGATCCCCGGCCTGATCGATGTGCATTGCGATGCGATCGAAAAGGAGGCCGAACCGCGCTCCCGGGTGCTCTTTCCATTCGATTTCGCTTGCGCTCAGGTCGATCGCCGCAATGCCGCGGCGGGCATCACCACGCCTTATCACGCCCTGTCCTTCGCCAATAACGAATGGGGCGTAAGAAATAATGCGACCGCTGCGCAGGTGGTGCGCGCCATGGCCACCTATCGGCCGCACGCGCTGGTCGACAACCGGGTGCATTGCCGGTACGAAATCACGGATGCAACCGCCCTACCGGTGCTGATGGGTTTGATCGAAGAAGGCCTGATCGATCTCGTTTCGGTGATGGACCATTCCCCCGGCCAAGGGCAATTCAAGACGCTGGACGCCTATCTCGACTATCTCATGGGCAATCACGGCATGACACGCGAGCAGGCGCATGCCGCGGCGCGCGCCAAGCTCGACAATCAGCAAGGCGCCCTTGCCCGCGTCGAGCAGTTGCTCGGCGCCGCCCGCACCCGAGGCATCCCCACCGCCAGCCACGATGACGATTCGGTACAACGCATTGCCACGATGCGCGCCCTGGGCGTATCGATGAGCGAATTTCCGATCAACCTCGACACCGCCCATGCTGCCGTCACCTGCGGATTGCCCACGATTCTGGGCGCGCCCAACGTGCTGCGCGGCGGCAGCCAGAGCGGTTCGATGCGGGCGATCGATGCCATCCGCGCGGGCGTGGCCAGTTGCCTGTGCTCCGACTATCAACCGTCCACGCTGATCGCCGCGGCGTTCATGGCCGTCGATCAGGCGGCCCTCTCAATGCCCGAAGCGATGGCACTGGTGACGTCTGCACCTGCCGCTGCCTGCGGACTTGACGATCGTGGCCGGATCGAAGTGGGTCGCCGCGCTGATCTCATCGCCGTCGACCGGGTGAACGGCATGCCGCTGGTGAGCCGCACCTGGACCGCGGGTCGCCTGGTCTTCGCCACGCACTATGCGCCGCCGGTGGCGACCGCGCGGCCGAACACGATCGCTGCAGATCGGGCCATCTGCGCTGCCTGACGGGCCAGCGTGTATATTGCCTGCGTACCCTGAACCCGCTTTCATGCGCGGTTCAGCCCCCGGCCCTTACGCTTGGCACATGACTTCCGAATACACCAACCGGCGCCTGCGGCGCATGGCGTCGATGACGTCGCTGGTGGTCGCCTTCTTTCTCGTCGGCGTCAAAGGCTGGGCCTGGCTCGAAACCGGGTCGATCGCCATGCTCACCTCAGCCGCCGATGGCCTGGTCGATGTGGTGGCCTCGCTGGTCACGTTTATCGGCGTGCGGTATTCCGAACGCCCGGCCGATCCCGGGCACCGGTTTGGGCACGGGAAGGCCGAAGCCGTTGCGGCGTTCGTCCAGGCGCTTTTGCTGGCAGGCGTGGCGCTCGCGCTGGGCGTGGAGTCGGTCAGGCATCTGATCACACCCGAGCCGCTGCTCGCCACTGGCCTCGGGATCGGCGTGATCATCCTGAGCAGCATCGTGGCCGCCGGGCTGGTGAGCATGCAGACCTATGTGGTGAAGCACACCGGATCCACCGCCATCGCCGCCGACCGCGCCCATTACGTGACCGATTTCGCGGTCAATCTGGCGGTGTTGTGCGCGCTGGTGCTGGAACGTACCCTTGGCTGGAACTGGGCCGATGCCGCCGGCGCGTTGTTGATCGCCGCCTATATGTTGTGGAATGCGCGCGGCATGGCGGTGCATGCGCTGGATCAGCTCTTGGATCGGGAACTCGATGCTGCGTGCCGCACACGCATCAAGGCAGCCATACTTGCCTGCGACGGTGCCTTGGGCGTACACGACTTGCGCACGCGCCACGGCGGCGATCGCATGTTCGTGGAATTTCATGTGGAAGTGGCGGGCGACATCTCGGTGCACGACGGCCATGAAATCGGCGATCGTGCCGAAGCCAGCGTGCGCGCCCTCTTTACCGCAGCCGATGTGTTGGCGCACATCGAGCCCGCCGGGATCGACGACAAACGGCTGGATCACGATCTGGTCGCGGTAACGAGCGCAACGGGCCGGAAGTAAGCCAGGACGTGCGCTGCGATCGGCGCATCGATGTTTCAAGACGTCCAGGCGTGAACGTCGAGCACGGCGGCGGCAAAGGCGTCGGGTGCTTCCTGCGGCAGGTTGTGACCCACATCCGGCACGACGCGATTGTCATGACGCCCCGTGAAGTGCTTCGCATAAGCGTGTGCGGCGCCGACGTCCGCCACCCCATCGGCGTCGCCCTCGAGCGTGATGGCGGGCACAATGATCGGCGGCGTGCCGGCCAGACGGCGTTCGAGGACGTCGAACTGCGGATCGCCCTCGACCAGACCGAAACGATGCCGATAGGAGTGGATCACCACATCCACGAAATCCGGGTTGTCGAAGGCGGATGCAGAACGCACAAACGTCTCGTCATCGAAGCGCCAGGTGGGTGACCACAGCGACCACAGCAGCCGGCAGAACGCCTGGCGGTTCGCCGTGAGCCCCGCCCGGCCACGCTCGCCGTGAAAATAGTATTGGTACCAGAGGCGATGCTCTTTTCCGGGGCTCGCCGGCTGATCGGCCCCCGCGATATGCTGGATGTTGTAGCCATTGACGGACACCAGGCCGCGCACGCGATCGGGAAAGAGGGCAGCCACGACGCATGCTGCCCTGCCGCCCCAGTCATAACCGCCCAACACGGCGCGGTCGATTCGCAGCGCATCGAGTAACGCCAGCAGGTCGGCACCCAGTGCCGCCTGTTGTCCCGAGCGCAGGGTCGCCGGATCGAGAAATCGCGTTGGCCCGTAACCCCGCAGGAACGGCGTGATTACGCGAGCCCCCTGCGCTACCAGGCGTGGTGCGACGGCATCGTAAGCATGGATGTCGTAAGGAAATCCATGCAGCAGGACAGCCGGCCAACCGTGGCTCGCGCCTTGTTCGTCATAAGCGACATCGAGCAACGGCGTCGCAACATGCCTGAGCATCAGGCCGCCCGTGTCGCGGGTACGTCCATCAGTTTTTCCAGCGAGATCGGCAGGCTGCGCACGCGTTTGCCGGTGGCGTGATAAACGGCGTTGGCCACGGCGGCCGCCAGGCCCGTCATGCCGATTTCACCGATCCCGCGAGCGCCCCACTCGTTCAGATGCAGATCGGGATAGTCCAGCAGAATCACTTGCGTCTCAGGTTGGTCGGCATGCACCGGCACCATGTACTCGGCGTAGTTGTTGTTGACCGGCAGACCATTGCGTTCGTCAAACTCGGCTTGTTCGAATAGTGCCATGCCCAAACCCATGACGATCGCGCCATCGACCTGATTGCGCGCGGCCGTCGGGTTGATCACGCGGCCCACGTCGATCGCACTCACCACCCGGGCAACACGCAGTCGCGAAATGCCCGGATCCCAGCGCACTTCGACGAAATGCACACCGAACGAGCGGAAGGAAAATTCCTTGTTGCCATTGCCTTCGGTGCGGCCATGACCCTCGGCGCTGGCGATGCGCTGCCTGGACAGCACCTCACCAAACGGCATGCTGTTCGAGCCTTGCACTAGCTTGCCGCCGGTGAGCGCGATGTCCTCAGGCTTGGCATCGGCGAACGGGGTGCCGGGGTTGCCGGCATAGCCCTTCAATTGCTCGATGGCCTTGCGCGTCGCGTCTGCAATGGCCGGCATCACGCTGGCCGTGGCCCACGAGCCACCCGATACTGGTGCATCGGGAAACGACGAATCGCCGAGCTTGACATGAATTTTGTCCAGCGGCAGCCCGGTGATGCTGGCAACCGTTTGCGCCGCAATCGTGTAGGTTCCCGTGCCGATATCCTGCACAGCGCATATCACCGTGGCGGTGCCGTCCGCATTCAGGCTCACACGCGCCTCCGACGGCGTGCGGAAAGCCTCCCAATTGCAGGCCGCCATCCCGTAGCCGATTATTTCGGTGCCGTCGCGCATGGCGCCTACGCGTGCGTCGCGCTTGTCCCAGCCGAAGGCCTTGGCGGCTTGATCGTAAGCATCGTTCAGGTGATTGCTCGACCAGGGCTGGTCGGTGCTCTCGTCTTTCTGCGAATAGTTGAGCTTGCGGAACGCCAGTGGATCCTGGCCGGCGGCGAGCGCCATCTCGTCGATCGCGGATTCCAGCGCGAAGAGCCCCGGCGCGGCGCCCGGTGCACGCATGGACGTGGGCGTGCCGCGGTTGACCTGCGTGGTGTGATGGCTGACGAGCACATTGGGGCAGCTATAAAGGCTGCTGGTCACGCTGCCGCAGGTTTCCACGTAGCCATCGGTAAACGACGTGCTGTTGATCGACTCATGGCGGATCGACACCAGCTTGCCGGCGGCGTCGGTCGCCAGGCGGATATGCTGATGCGTTTCGGGACGATGGCCTGTGGTGGTGAACATCTGCGCACGCGGCACCACCAACTGCACCGGCCGGCCGATTTCGCGCGCGGCCGCACTGGCGGCCACCGAATGCGGCCACATCCAGAGCTTCGCGCCAAAGCCCGAGCCGATATAAGGCGCCCGCACTTCCACCTGGTCAGGCGTCAGCCCGAACACGCGCGCCAGGGTGTTGCGATGAACCGTCACACCCTGCGTGGCTTCATAGACATGCAGGTTGCCCGCTTCCCAATAGGCCACCGTGGCATGCATTTCCATCGGATTGTGTGTTTCGACAGGCGTGGTGTAGACCGCGTCGATGCGGTGCACGCCGCCGTCGAATGCCGATTCCGGTTCGCCCCGGCGATGGCCCTTGCCCGAATCTTTCGGAGCCGCGGCTTTGACGCCTTGCGCCAAGGTGGCCACCTGCGACGCTGCCGCGTCGTAGCGCACGCGCACCTTGTAGGCGGCCGCACGCGCGTTTTCGAACGTATCGGCCACCACCAGCGCCACGAACTGGCCGGCGTATGACACGACGTTGTTTTCGAACGGCAGACGGCGCTCGTCCACGATGGCGCCCGACAACGAGGTCACGGGTGAGCCCATCGGCTGCGGCACCTTGAACAAGGCGGGAAAGTGATTGTGGTGAAAGATGTCGATGACGCCCGGCGATCTGCGGGCCTCATCCATGTCGATGCCGGCGATCTTGCCGCTGGCAACCGTGCTGAACACGCCATAGCCGAAGGTCATGCCCTCGGGATGGTTGTCGGCAGCATATTTGGCGTGGCCGGTCACTTTTTCGCGGCCTTCCACGCGGCGGGTTTCAACGCCGATAACGGTGTCATTCATGACGCACTCCTATTGCGGTGACGTGGCTCAGGCAACGAGCGTCGAAAGGTTGCGAACGATGGCCTGCTGGCCGAGCGGAATCTTGTAGGCATTGTGGCTTTGCGCCACGGCGGTCTTGAACGCTGCGGACGCGGCTGCCTCAAACAGCGCTGGGCTCGGCCGCTGCCCGACCAGTTGCGCCTCGGCCTCCGGTGCGCGCCACGGTTTGGTGCCCACGCCGCCAAGCGCGATACGCGCCTGCTTGATGACCCCATCCTCGAGACGGATGATGATGGCGCTCGAGGCCAGCGCAAACTGGTAAGACGCCCGGTCGCGCAACTTCAGATACGCCGACTTCGCACCCGCGAGGGGTGCATCCAGCGTCACATGCGTGATCATCTCGTCGGCCATCAAGGCATGCTCTTTGTCCGGGGTATCGCCGGGCAGAAGATGGAAGTCCGCAAAGGCGATGTCGCGCGTGCCCTTGGGGCCCTGCACCGTTACCGTGGCGCCGATCGCCGCCATCGCCACGCACATGTCGGAGGGATGACTGGCGATGCAATGCTCGCTCGTGCCCAGCACCGCGTGCACACTGCGGTTGATGCCACCCACCGCCGCGCACCCCGAACCCGGCGTGCGCTTATTACAGGGCGACACGCCATCGCGGAAGTAGTTGCAGCGCACGCGCTGCATCACATTGCCGCCGGTGGTGGCCTTGTTGCGCAATTGGGTGGTCGCGCCTGAAAGCAGCGCCTGGGCAAGTACCGGATAGTCGGCCACGACCTTCGCGTGACGCGCCAGATCCGTGTTGGAGACCAGCGCGCCGATGCGCACGCGGCCATCGGGCAACGCGTCGATCTGCTTGAGTTCAACGCGATTGATATCGACCACGGCGGCCGGGCGCATCACATCGATCTTCATCAGATCGAGCAGCGTGGTGCCACCGGCCAAAAACGCCGTGTTCTGCATGGCGGCGTGATTGGCCACCGCTTGGCCGACGTCGCCGGCGCGAGAGTATTCGAAGTGTCGCATCAGCTCACCTTCGGCATGTTGGTGCGCGCGGATTGCACCGCGGCGAGGATGTTCTTGTAGGCGCCACAGCGGCAGATATTGCCGCTCATGGCTTCGCGCACGCTGGCGTCGTCGCGGCCGATGCGGGCATCTTTCAGGATGGCCACGGCCGACATCATTTGCCCCGACGTGCAATAGCCGCATTGATAGGCGTCGTGCGCCCAGAAAGCTTCCTGAACGGGATGCAACGTGCCGTCTTGCGCCAGGCCTTCGATCGTGGTGATCTCGTCGCCGTCGTGCATCACCGCCAGCGACAAACAGGAATTGACGGCTGTGCCATTCACATGCAACGTACAGGCGCCGCATTGACCGTGATCACAGCCCTTCTTGGTACCGGTGAGGCCGAGCTTCTCGCGCACCACATCCAGCAGCACGGCATTGGGCGGCACATTGATCGAGCGCTTGGCGCCATTGACCACCAGCGTGACGGTTTGCTCGCCGGGCGCAAGCGGCGTGGCGGCAACGGGCGCCGCCGTGCTCTCAGCTGCGACGGGCACTGCGGCCTGAACCTGGCCCCGCGGAATCAGGCCGCCACCGGTCACGGCCAGTCCGGACACGCCCATCGACATCAGGAACGATCGCCTGGACGGCGCTGCAGCTGGCTCAGGCGGCGGACAGGATGGACAAGCATGCGGCGTTTCGGGATTGTCGTGATCTGCCATGGATAGCCTCGCAACGGTTGTTCGTGAATCGGACGATGGTGCCACGCGCCGCGAGCGCCGATGGCGAGCGGTTTTTCATACAGTGTGCAAAAAAGCGGGACAATGAAAGTGAACTCACACCCGGCAGCAAGTGTCGATCCCTTCGATTCAATGTCTTTCCCATCGTCTCCACCTTCGAGGAATCCCATATGGACAGCGCCGGCTTACAGTCGCTGACAGTTTTTCTGCGCGTCGCACAGGCGCGCAGCTTTTCGGCGGCGGCGCAAAACCTGGGGTTATCGACGTCGGGTGTGAGTTACACGATCAGGCAACTCGAGACGGCCTTGGGTGGGCGGCTGTTCAACCGCACGACGCGCAGCGTCAGTCTCACCGAAGCGGGCGAAAGCCTGCTCAATCAGATCACGCCCCTGATGGAAGATCTGCAACTGGCGCTGGGCAAGGTGTCGCGCGCTTCGATGGAGTCGATGGGCACGTTACGGCTGAATGTGCCGTCAGCCGCAAGCGACTACATCATCCGCCCCATGCTGAAGCGCTTTTTGACCACGTACCCCGATATCAACATCGAGGTCGCGGTCGACAACAGCCTGGTGGATATCGCCAGTCAGGGTTTCGACGCCGGCATCCGCTACGACAACATCCTGACCGACGACATGGTGGCCGTGCCGCTGATCACCAATATGCGCTTTGCCGTGGTCGCCTCGCCGGGCTACCTTGCCCGCCACGGAACGCCGCAGCATCCTCAGGATCTGCTCGGGCATGCGTGTGTGAACTACCGAAGCGCCCAGTCGGGCGCGCTTTACCGGTGGGAGTTCGAACAAGGTGAAGAGAAGATGCGGGTGGCGGTGAACGGCCGCGTGGCGACCAATGATCCTGAGCTGATCTGCAAAGCCGCACTGGATGGCTTCGGCTTTGCCTACCTGCATGAAGAACAGGTTGCCGGTGCGTTCGAACGGGGTGAACTTGTGCGGGTGCTCACCGACTGGATGCCGTCGACAGGCTTGTACCTCTATTACTACAGCCGCAAGGATATGCCCAAGAAGCTGCGTGTCTTCATCGACTTCGCGCGCGCTTTTCTCGACCCGTCATCGGCGCGCTAGAAGGCGCGCCCAAGGCCCGCCCGCGCGGCAACGGCATTACCTCGGCAGCCCGCCAGTCACGACGCCCCAGCGCCGACCATTGCTCACGATCGCCGGCTACCGCGGCACCACCCGCAGCAACCGGCCCTCCGGCTCATCGGTCAGCAAGTACAACGCGCCATCCGGGCCGTCGCGCACATCGCGGATCCGGGCGTTCAGTTCCTTGAAGAGAATCTCCTGTTCGCCGGTGGGCACACCCGCCGTCATCCTCACGCGGCGCACACTTTTCTCCACCAGGGTCGAGACAAAGATATCGCCTTGCCATGGGGCAAAGCGTTCACCCGTGTAAACCGCCATGCCGGACGGCGCCACCGACGGCGTCCACAGCAGCAGCGGTGCCTGTGTGCCCGGTATCTGGGTGTATGGGGTCACCCGCGCGCCCGTGTAGTCAAGCCCTTGCGTGGCAATCGGCCAGCCATAGTTGCCGCCGGCGGCCATGAGATTGAGTTCATCGCCGCCGCGTGGCCCGTGTTCGTGGGTAAAGAGGCGCTTGTTCGCCGCGTCATAGGCCAGGCCCTGCATATTGCGGTGGCCCATGGTGAAGATCTCGCCGGCCACGCCCGCGCGGCCCACGTAGGGGTTGTCGGGCGGAATGGTGCCATCGCGATTCAAACGCACCGTCTTGCCGAGATGATTGGCCGGGTTTTGCGCCTGTTCGCGCAGATCGAAGCCGTCGCCGATCGACAGTACCAGCGTGTTGTCAGGCAGGAACACCAGACGCCCGCCGTTGTTCGACCCGCCCGCCTTTGCCGGCCTGGCCAGAAACAGGGGCTGTACGTCGGAGAGCGACATGCCGTCCAGGCGGGCGCGCGAGAGCTGCGTGTTGTTGGCCTGCACGGTGCCATAGGTGTGGGTGAAGTAGACCAGGCGATTGGTGGCGAAGTCGGGATCGATCGCCACCTCCATCAACCCCGACTGACGCATCTCGGCCACCGGCGGTGTATTCGCGATGGGCTGCGGAGCAAGCTTTCCCGCCGCATCGATCAGTCGCAGGCGCCCTGCCCGTTCGGTCACCAGCATGCCGCCGTCGGGGAGGAAGGCCAGCGACCAGGGATGTTCAAGGCCGGTCGCAACCGTTTCGATGCGGTACGGCACGGACGCTTGAGCGGGCGTCGCGGGCGTGGTGGCGCTCAGTGCGGCGGCTGCGGCAGGCGCACCCAGCGTCACGCCAATCGCCGTCACGCACACTGCGGCCATCGCGCGCAAGAACCGCGCGGTTCCCGCGTGCTTTTTCGAACGCGCCTTGCCCGTCATGATAGTTCGGCGCTGAGCATTGCAAACCAGCGAATCAACCATCGATCGACCCTCCTCGGCGGGCAACCAGGGGAGTCGCCTGCCGCGCCGATCGCGACCACAGCAGATAGAAAACGCCACCGCCCACTGCGCCGCTGGCCGCCACCGCCACGGCACCCGCGATGGTGCGGGTGGCCGCCACCAGCGTGGGCATCGGCGCGACCGCGTCGGCGATAAAGAAAGCGATCAGCAACGCACACCACCCGCCCAGCGCAAACAGGGCGCCCCGCACCCAGCGATAGCGGCGTGCCAACCAGACGGCAAACGCAAGTGCCGGCAGCAGGGCCGCCGCCGCCAACCCCGCCATCGTCGGCGAAAAGCCCAGCAGATCCTCGGCCGACGTGCGCAAACGAATGGCCGCGGGAATGTCGACTCCCAATTGCTGGATGTCGTGCAGATTGATCTGCGTTTGCACGATCGTGCCGGCGATCGTCGTGACCGCCACAGCGGCGGCAAAATGTCCAGCGGCGCGCAGGCGGCCTCGATAACGCATGGTCTATCCGTGTAGTGTCTGGGGTGCAAGGTTGACTGACAACGGGCTGAAAAGGTTCCTTCTGCCCCGCCGCACTTTACGATGGTCTATGCCCTGGCATCTTCCAGAATCATCTCGGCCCCCTTCTCAGCCACCATCATCACCGCGCCCTGCGTATTGCCCGACACCATGGCGGGCATGATCGAGGCGTCTACCACGCGCAGGCCCGCCAGGCCGTTGACCCGCAAGCGCAGATCGGTCACGGCCGATGCGTCCGATCCCATGCGGCACGTGCCGATCGGGTGGTAGATGGTTTGGCCGTTCTGGCGTGCGAACTCGAGCCATTCGTCGAACGTCTGCACGCCGCTCCCCGGGCTGAGCTCATGGTCGACGAAGCGCTGCATGGCGGGCTGCTCGACGATGCGGCGCGCCACCTGCATGCCGTGCACCAGACTTTGCCGGTCGATCTCGGCACTGAGAAAATTGGGCCGAATGGCGGGCGGCGTCAGTGCGTCGGCCGAAGTGATGTGGATCGATCCCACCGATTGCGGCCGCAACTGCGCCACCCCGAGCGTCATGCCGGGCGCCCGATCGAGAATACGTTCGGCCGCATTGGCATAACTGGCGTGCACAAAAAAGTATTGCACGTCGGGCGTCGCCATCGCCGGCTCGGTTTTGATGAAGCCATGCACAAGACCGGTGCCGAGCGTGAGAATGCCCTTGCGCGCCGCGTAGTACCGGCCCACCTGATGGGCCAGCCGCCAGCCGCGTGACATCTCATTCAAGGTCACCGCACTTTTCACGCGCCAGTTCATACGCGTGGCAAAGTGATCGATGTAGTTTTCGCCGACCTGCGGCAAGGCGTGCACCACGCCAACGCCCAAGGCCTGCAGGCGCGCGGGATCGCCCACGCCTGAGAGTTCCAGGACCTGCGGCGTTTGTATGGCACCCAGGCACAGGATCGTGTCGCGCTGGGCCCGCACCGCAACGTCGCGGCCACCTTTGCGGTAGACGAGGCCCACGCAGCGTTTGCCTTCGAAAGAAAGCCGCGCCACATGGGCACCGCCTTCGATCGTCAGATTGGGCCGGCGGCGCGCCGGCTTCAGATAGCCGTCCACGGCGCTCCAGCGCTGGCCGCGATGCTGCAGCACCTGGTAGTACCCCACTCCCTCTTGGTTGCCGCTGTTGTAATCGGCGTTCAAGGGCTGGCCGTCTTCCCGAGCCGCCGCGATGAAGGCATCGGACACCGGGAAACGTTCCTTGACCTGCTCCAGATGCATCGGGCCACGGGTGCCGCGGCCCGGCCCGCCCTGCGCATAGTTTTCGATTTTGACGAAGTACTTTTCGATGTCCTTGAAGGCCCAGCCGCGCGCGCCGTTGGCTGCCCAGCCATCGTAGTCCTGCGGCTGGCCACGCACGTAGATCATGCCGTTGATGAGGGTGGAGCCTCCCAGGCCTTTGCCACGCGGTACCGAGATCACGCGCCCGTGCGTGTTGGGTTCAGGCTCCGTTTTGAAGCGCCAGTTGAACATCGGATTGGTGAGCAGCTTGCTGAAGCCGGCCGGGATCGATATCCACATGCTTTTCGCATCCTCGCCCGCCTCGACCAGAAGTACACGGTATTTGCCGTTTTCGGTCAGGCGATTGGCGAGTATCGAACCCGCCGTGCCGCCGCCGGCAATAATGAAATCGTAATCTGCCATCGGATATTCCGTCTTGATTGCGCGCGATCTATCGCGGCGCGGCCTGGGACGGTGTCGCTGCATCGCGCGTTACGCCCAAAAATTCAGCCATCAGCTCGATCTGGCAGGCAAGCATCGGCGCGCCGTAATGGATCCTGCAGCCGCGCGCTTGAGCGGCCTTCAACAACGCCGTATCGGCCGGCTGCATGATGATCTCGCACACCAGTTGCTCGGGCTGCAGGCGCGTCACGTCAAGCGGCAGCGGATCGCCGTCGGCCATGCCCAACGACGTGGCATTGATCACGAGGTCGTGTCCCGACGGGTCATTCGTGCCCACGCGCACATCCGCGTCCGGGTAGAGCTGCGCCACGCGTTGCTGTACGTCCTGCGCGCGCGCCGCGGTGCGATTGCCGATGGTCAGGCGAGCCACCCCGGCGGCGAGCAACGAAAAGGCAATCGCATTGGCGGCACCACCGGCACCTGCCAGGTACGCCGTTTTGCCCATGAGCGACACGCCGGCCTGCACCAGGCCGCGCACAAAGCCTTCGCCGTCCAGCATCGTGGCCGTCAGACGACCGTCCGGATCGCGGCGCACCACATTGGCCGCCCCGATCAAACGCGTGGCGGGCGAGGCGTCATCGCATAGTGCCAACACCGCCGTCTTGTGCGGCACGGTCACGATCACACCGGCCAGATTCTCGATTTTTCGCAGGCCCGCCACGACCTCGGTCAGGTTTTCGGCGCGCGTGTGCATCGGCACCAGGATGCCGTCGTAACCGAGACGCTGCAGCAATTCGTTCATGCGTTGCGGCGTTTTCACTTGCAGGATGGGATCGGCCAGGATGCCCATGAGTCTGGTCGTACCGGTAATTTCTTTCATGTCGTGAGATTCCTTGTGCCGCGGTGTTCGAGTTGTTCGCGTGCCACCTGTTCGATGCCCGCAGCATCCAGCCGGTAATGCGCATAGAGTGCGTTGGGCGGCGCGATCAGGCTGTATTCATCGTGGATGCCGTGACGATGTAACCGCACGCCCGTGCCGTCATCGGCCAGCACCTCAGCGACCGCCGAGCCCAGGCCCCCCAGCACGTTGTGCTCTTCTGCCGTCATCAACAGCGAACACCCGGCCGCGGCCTTGAGCACCGCAGCGCGGTCCAGCGGTTTGATCGTGGGCATATCGATCACGCCCACGGAGTAGCCGGCCGCGTTGAGCGCCGTGGCTGCGGCGAGCGATGCGTGCAGCGTGATGCCGCATGCGATCAACGTAAGATCGCGGCCCACCGAGTGCACGATGGCGCGGCCGAATTCGAACGGCGTAGCGTCGGCATACACCTGCGGATCGCGGCCCCGGCCAATGCGGAAATAGATGGGCTCGGGCCAGGTGGCCGACGCCTTGATCGCGGCGGCCAGTTGCGGCCCATCCGCCGGCGACACCACCGTCAAGCCGGCAATGGCACGCGTGGTGGAAATATCCTCGGTGGCATGATGCGAGGTGCCGTAGAAGCCCAGGCTGATGCCGGTGTGATGCCCGATCAGGCGCACCGGCAATTTCGTGTAGGCCACGTCCATGCGGATCTGCTCGCAACACAATAGCGCCATGAAGGATGCGAAGGTGGCCACGAACGGCATGTGTCCGCAGGTCGCCAGCCCTGCCGCAGCCGACACCATATTTTGCTCGGAGATGCCGAACTGCACGTAACGCTCGGGATACGCTTGCGCAAAGCGGTTCAGACCATTGGAGTACTGCAGATCGGCTGAGCCGGCGACGACGGGATGGCCCTCGCGGGCCAGCGCGATCAGCGCATCCGAGAGGTAATTGAGCCCGGGGTTGACGGCATTGAGCGCGCGGTACTGCCAGGAGTCGGGCGAGCGCAGCGTGGCCGCGCAAGCAGGTTGAGGGGCGCCGCCGGCAACCGGGCTGACGATAGGTTTGACCGTATGGCTGGCTGCGTTTGCGCTGCCGGGGGAAGGCGTTGTGGTCATGTCAGATCTCCCGAGCCATGATTTCGTCGATGGCGGCGGCGGCATCGTCCGGCGCCAGATAGCCCAGATGCCAGCCCGGCTCGGTTTCCATGAACGATACGCCCTTGCCTTTCAACGTTCTGGCGATGACGCAGGCCGGTTGCTGGCGGCCTGCGTCGGCCTTCAGACGCCGCAGCAACGCGGTCAGATCGTGCAGATTGTGGCCGTCCACCTCGTGCACCTCCCAGCCGAACGCGGCCCATTTTTCCTTCAGCGATTCCACGCCCATCACGTCATCGACCCGGCCGTCGAGCTGGTAGCCGTTGCGATCCACGATGGCGATCAAACGGCCGAGCTTGTTGTGCGCGGCAAACAGTGCCGCCTCCCACACCTGCCCTTCCTGCATTTCGCCGTCGCCCAGCATCACGAACACATTGAAGGCTTGCTTGTTGAGCCGCCCGCCGAGGGCCATGCCCACGCCATTGGACAGCGCGTGACCGATCGAACCGGAACTGAAATCGACACCCGGGACTTTGGTCATGTCGGGATGGTCCCCCAGCGGGCTGCCCAGACGCGTGTAATCGTCGAGCAACGCCTTCGGGATAAACCCGTGATCGGCCAATATCGGAAACAGCCCGACGGCCGCATGGCCTTTGCCCATCAGAAACCGGTCGCGGTCCGCCCAGGTCGCGTCGCCCGGCTTCAGGCGCATCACGTCGTAGTACAGCGCCGCGAAGATTTCAGCGCAGGAAAAGACAGAACTGTAGTGGCCGATCTTGGCGATTTCGATCAGACGTATCGTTTCAAGGCGGACAAAGCGGGCTTTGTCGCGCAGGACCTGGATCTCCTCCACGGTCGGGCTGTGAGGCGCATGCGGCATGGCGCTGTTCCTGTCGGTTAAAATATATGATATATAATATAGCCAATGCGCCGGTTTGTGGTGGCGGCACGCTAGAATTCTTTCTCAAGCATCAAGTCCCCCTCCGCTTTGCCCACGACATGACCAATCTCAAGCCGGTAAAGAAAGAAAACCTGTCCGTCAGGGTCTATAACGAGATCCGCAATGCCTTGATCAATGGGCAGTACGAGCCCGGCGAGCGTTTGATCATCGGTGAACTCGCGCATGAACTGGGGGTGTCGATCACCCCTGTGCGCGAAGCCATCTTCCGGTTGATCAGTGAGCAAGGGCTGGAAATGCAGGCGGCCACGGCCGTGTACGTGCCCTACGTCAATTCCGAAAAGCTGTGGGAAATCCAGCAGATTCGCTTTCATCTCGAAGGGATGGGTGCCGCCGAGGCGGCCAAGAAGATCACCCGCAAGCAATTGGACAATCTGATCGCGCTGCAGAAGGATTTCATCGCTCATACCGCATCCGACCCCAAGCGCGCGAGCTACCTGAACCGCAAGTTCCACTTCGCGATTCTCGAGGCGAGCCGGATGCCGACATTGCAAAACACCGTCGAGGCATTCTGGGTGGTGACCGGCCCGATCCTGAAGATCTTCCACGTGAAAACGGCGGGCCTGGACTACTCCGGCGGCCAGCATCGCCACGAAGCCATCCTCGATGCGCTCGAGGCGCGCGACCCCGAGGCGGCCGCGCGTGCCATCCAGGAAGATCTGATGTGGGGCGGAAAGATCATGATCGATTGGTTGGTCGAAAAAGAAAAGGAACAGGAATTCCAACCCAAGCCCACACGCAAGTGAGGAGACAAGATGCTGAAGGTATTTGGCAGTCCGAGCCGCTATATCCAGGGGCCGGACGCGATTGAGGTATTGGGCCGCTCGGCGGCCTTGTTCGGCCGTCATGCCGCGCTGGTGATCGACCGCTATGTGCATGGGGTGCTGGGCGAGCGGCTGCGCGGCCTGTGCCGCGAGTATGGAATCACCCTGCACGACATGGTGCTCGATGGCGATCTGACTCCGGACGTCGTGGCGGCCTTGTGCGAACAGGCAGCAGGCCTTTCCCCCACGCTGGTGATCGCCGTGGGCGGCGGCAAATCGCTCGATGCCGGCAAGGCCGTGGCGCATGCGTCGCATTGCCATCTGATCACGGTGCCGACCGTGGCGTCCAACGATGCGCCCACGAGCAAGAACTATGTGCTGTACGACGCCCACCACAATCTGCTCGCGGTGGAACACATGTTGTTCAACCCGACGATGGTGATTGTGGACACCACCCTGATCGCCACGGCGCCGGCACATTTCTTTCGCGCCGGCCTGGGCGATGCCATTTCCAAGAAATTCGAGGCGGCGCAATGCGATCGCAATCGGGGCAAGAACATGTTCGATGCGGGGTCGACCGCCACCGCTCAACTGATTGCCGATGGCTGCGCACGTACCCTGCTCGACTGCGGCGAGGCAGCGCTTGAGGCTGCCGGTACGGGCGTGCCCACGCCGGCGTTCGAACGCGCCGTGGAGGCGATGATCCTGATGAGCGGTCTGGGGTTCGAGAGCGGCGGATTGTCGATTGCACATGCCTTGACTCGGGGATTGCCGCGCATACCGGGGGTCGGTCCGGCGCTGCACGGATTGCAAGTGGCGGTAGGACTGCTGGTGCAACTCGATCTCGAACGCCGCTCCGACACCACGCTGGCCGACCTCACGCGGTGGTACGGCCGCGTGGGTTTGCCCACCACCCTGCGCGAACTCGGAGCGACCGCCTTCGATGCCGAACAGGTACGAGAGGCGGCACGGCTGACCTTGAAGGCGCGCCATGCCGCGAACTTCGACTACACGCTTTCCGAAGACGATCTGACGGCGGCGCTCCTGCGACACGCCGGCTGAACCGGCGCCCGCCAGTTCAGAAGTTCACGTTCGCGTGGCCCTTGAGTTGCAGCTTCTCGCGGGCTTCGTCGGGCGTGGCGACGTCCAGGTTGAGGGCTTCGAGAATGGTGCGAATGCGCTCGACCTGCTGACGATTGGACGCGGCCAGTTCGCCCGGCCCGATCCACAGCGAATCTTCCAGCCCCACCCGCACATTCGAGCCCATTGCCGCACCGATCGTCGCCAGCGGCATCTGATTGCGGCCGGCGCCCAGGATCGACCACTCGTAGGCATCGCCAAACAGGCGGTCGGCCGTGCGCTTCATGTGCATCAGATCCTCGGGATGCGGACCGATGCCGCCGAGCAACCCGAATACCGATTGAATGAATGGCGGCGACTTGACCAGACCCCGATCCATGAAGTGCTTCAGGTTATAGAGGTGGCTGATGTCGTAGCACTCGAATTCGAAGCGCGTCCCGTTTTCGTTGCCGATGGCCAGGATGTCTTCGATGTCCTGATAGGTGTTGCGAAAGATCAGCGAGCGGCTGTTCTCGAGATGCTCGCGCTCCCATGGGTGCTCGAATTCCTTGAAGCGATCCAGCATCGGATACAGGCCGAAGTTCATCGAGCCCATATTCAGCGAGGCAAGTTCCGGCTTGAACGTCGACGCCGGCCGCATCCGCTCGGCCACCGTCATGTGCGGGCTGCCCCCGGTCGTGATGTTGATGACTGCGTCGGTTTCGGCCTTGATGCGCGCCAGGAACGGCTCGAACATCGCCGGATCCTGAGTGGGTTTGCCGGTTTCCGGGTCGCGTGCGTGCAAGTGCAGAACGGCAGCGCCCGCCTGCGCCGCGCCGATGGCCGCGTCGGCGATCTCATCGGCGGTCACGGGCAGGTACTGCGACATGCTGGGCGTGTGAATCGCGCCGGTCACGGCGCACGTGATCACGACTTTTTGCTTGGGCTTTGCCATTCGTCTCTCCGTTCCAGTTTGTGACGCATCAACTGCATCAATTTTTCGTCGCGCCAGAAACGGCGCGCAGGCAGGTCTTGTTCGGTCAGGAGCGCGCGGCGTTGCGCCGCCAGGTTATCGATCAACTCGCCCTCCCACACCACGCTTTCGTTTTGCGTCGAGCCGATCCCCGCATACATGCCGCCATAGCGCGCGCAATAGTCGGCGATCCCGCCGGGTGCGTTCAGGTCGATAGTTTCGAACGGCCCCATGAACGACCAGCGCAACCCCAGGCCATCCTTGATGGTGGTGTCGATATCCTCGGCGGTCGCTACGCCCGCCTGCACCAGACGAAACGTCTCCTGCAGCAATGCACCCTGCAGGCGATTGAGCACGAAGCCTTCGATCTCATGGTTGACGGTAATGGGCTTCTGCCCGACTGCTTCCATGATGGCGCGGGCTTGCGCAATCGACTCGGGCGACGTCCATGGCGCGCCACTCAACTCCACCACCGGAATCAGGTAAGGCGGGTTGACCGGGTGCGCGACCAGGCAGCGCGCGCGCCCTGCCAGATGCTCGGTAAACAAGCTTGCCGGTATGCTCGACGTCGAGCTGCCGATCACGGCATCCGGCGCGGAAAGCGTGTCGAGCTGAGTGAAAAGCGCCCGTTTGATGTCCACCTTCTCGGGCGAGTTTTCCTGGATGTAGCTCGCGCCCTTCAGCGCATCCGACAAGGTGTCGGACACGGTGACGCGATCGGCGACCGCGTCCACATCGGTGAGCAGGCCGTGCGCTTCGAGTTCGCGCAACTGCTGCACGATCAAGGTGCGCGCCTCACCCAGCGCGGCAGCATTCACGTCGAAAAGGCGCACTTGCCAGCCTTTGCGTGCGAATACGATGGCCCAGCCCTGTCCGATCAGGCCGGTGCCGATGATGGCGGCGGTCGACATACGCTTCTCCCCGTTCAATAGAGTTTCTGGGTGAAACCGTCGACCACGATGGCCTGGCCCGACACGCTGCGCGCGGCTTCGCTCGCGTTGAACAGCGCCATATTCGCGATGTCGCGCGCCGTCACCATGCGGCCCATGGCCGCCTGGTTTTCATACAGCGACGCGATCTCGTCCACAGGCTTGCCCAGCGTCTTGGCCTTGGCCTCGATCACGGCGCGAATGCGTGGGCCCTCCACGGCGCCCGGCAGGATGGCGTTGACTCGAATGCCGTATGCGCCCAATTCGATGGCCAGCGATTTGGTGAAGCCGATCACGGCCCACTTCGAGGCCGAGTACACCGAGCGGCCCGAAAAACCCAGATGACCGGCCGCCGACGACATATTGATCATCACGCCGGCTTTCGATTGTTTGAGCAGCGCGACGGCTTCGCGGGCGCATAGAAACTGCCCGGTGATGTTGACGGCGAGCGTGCGATCCCAGTCGGCCTTGGACAGCGTTTCGACCAATCCGGTGGGCCCGGCCACGCCGGCGTTGTTGATCAGAATGTCGAGCCCGCCGAGCTTGGCTTGCACCTGCTCGAAAAGGGCGGCGACGCTGGCTTCGTCGGAAACGTCGGTGACCGCCGTGTAGATGTCCGGGCGCTCACGCGCCAGGTCCTGCAGGCGGGCAGCGTTCACGTCGCACACGAATACGCGCGCGCCGGCGTCATGGAACACATGGGCCATTTCCAGCCCCAACCCGTCGGCGCCGGCGGTAATCAGCACCTTTTTACCGTGGTAATTCACTTCCTTGAACATCGATGTCTCCTCGCTTTTATGGGGTGGTGGCACATCATGGCGGTGTTGCGCCACGATTGACCGGTCGCGCGTCGGTGTGCGCGCTTGTCAGGACCGGTATGGGCGCCTGTGTGTGCCGCGTACTAGGTCATCAGCCAGCCGCCTGCCACGTCGAGCACCTGGCCCGTCACGAATCGCGCCTGGTCGGAGGCCAGAAACAAGCAGGCATCGGCCACCTCTTCAGGCGTGCCCAAACGCTTGAGCGCGGTCACGCGTGCCACGGCGTCGTTGATTTCCTGTGGCACCGATTTGAGCAGTGGCGTGCTGATCCGGCCGGGCGCCAGGCCATTGACAGTGATATCGAATTCGCCCAGTTCGGCCGCCCAATGCCGCGTCAGACCCAACAAGCCCGCCTTGGTGGCGGCATAGTGGGCGGCGACGATATCGCAGTAGGCCTTGCCGGCCACCGACGACATGTTGATCACGCGTCCCGCACGGCGTTCGATCATGTGCGGCGTCGCCAAATGCGTCATGTAGAACACACTGTTCAGATTGACGGCCATCACCTTTTCCCACTCGGTGGGCGGCATTTCCCACACGCGCAACGCGCGGCCGTTGGTCTTGGGCGATATCCCGACGTTGTTGACCAGGATATCCGCGCCACCGAGCTCGCTGGCGATCTCGTCGTAAGCGCGTTTGCAGGCGTCGAACTGCACGACATCCGCGGCGGCGAATTTGACGGTATGACCGGCCGCGCGCAAACGCGCCTCGACAGCCCGACCGCCCGCCTCATCGAAATCGATGAGCCCCACGCGAGCGCCCTGCCCCACGAACGCCTCCACGATCGCCGAGCCGATGCCGCCCACGGCGCCGGTGACCATCACCGTCTGGCCTGCAAACGACGCCTTCATCAGCGCACCTTCAACACGATCTTGCCGATGTGGGTGCTGCTTTCCATCAGCGCATGCGCTTTGGACGCCTCAGCCAACGGAAACTCGGCGTGGATCACCGGCCGGCATTTGCCTTGTTCAAGCATGGGGATCACTTCATCGACCAGCGCCTGGGCGATCTTGCCCTTGTCCTCATCCGAGCGCGGCCGCAAGGTGGACCCGGTAAAGGTCAGACGTTTGGTCATGATGGGCATGGCGTCGATACTGGCTTTGCTGCCTTGCAGGAAAGCGATCTGCACCATGCGGCCATCGATGGCCAGGCTGCGGATATTCTTGTTGATGTAGTCGCCGCCCACCATATCCAGAATCACATTCACGCCCCGGCCTTCCGTGGCGGCTTTCACCACCGCTTCGAAGTCCTCGTCTTTGTAGAGGATCGTGCGCGTGGCGCCCGCCCTCTTGCAGGCTTCGGCCTTCTCGGCATTGCCCACGGTGGTCCACACCTCCGCGCCGAAGGCCGCCGCCAATTGGATCGCCGTGAGCCCGATGCCGCTCGAGCCGCCATGCACGAGCAGCTTTTCGCCGGCCTTCAAGGCGCCGCGTTCAAACACGTTCGTCCACACGGTGAAATAGTTCTCGGGGATGCAGGCGGCCGATTGCATGTCCACGCCATCAGGCACGGGCAGACAATGCCGCTCGTCGGCCAGGCAATATTCGGCATAGCCGCCGCCGGGCGTCAACGCGCATACGGCATCGCCCACCTTGCGGTTCTTGACGTCCGGTCCCACCGCCACGATCGTGCCCGATACCTCCAGGCCCAGATACGGGGATGCCCCCGGAGGCGGTGCGTACGAACCGGCACGCTGCAGCACTTCGGGGCGGTTCACGCCCGCGTACGCCACTTCGATCTCGACCTGCCGGCCGGTGGGCGCCGTGCGCTCGCGTTCGGCGATATGCAGCACTTCCGGGCCGCCGCCTTCGCCATGGTCGATAAACTTGAATGTTGCTGCCATCTGATCATCCTTCGAGACTGGGCTCAATGCCCGAGGTAAGCGCGCTTGACGTGGGGGTCGTTGAGCAATTCCTGACCCGTGCCGCTGCGCACGATGGCCCCATTCTCCAGCACATAGCCGCGATCGGCCAAACGCAAGGTACGAAACACGTTCTGCTCCACGAGCAGCACCGTCACACCGTGCGACGTCACATTGCGAATCACGTCGAACATCTGTTGCACCAGCAAGGGCGACAGCCCCAGCGACGGCTCATCGAACACCAGCATTTTCGGATTCGACATCATGCCGCGCGCGATGGCCACCATCTGCTGCTCGCCACCCGACAGCGAACCGGCGAACTGGGTCAGCCGCTCCTTCACACGCGGGAAGATATGCAGCACCTCGTCGAGCTTCTGCTTGACGATCGGACGCGCGGCACGCTTGTACGACCCCATCAGCAGATTGTCTTTCACCGTAAAGCTGGGAAAGAGCTGGCGGCCTTCGGGGATCATCGTGATGCCCGCATCCACGATATCGCCCGCGCTGCGGTTGGTGAGGTCGTGACCTTCGAATTCAACGCGGCCCTGCGTGGCCGCGATCACCCCGCACAAGGTTTTGAGTGTGGTGGTCTTGCCCGCGCCATTGGCGCCGATGAGCGTCACGATCTCGCCCGCGTTGACTTCAAAGTCCAGGCCGTTGAGCACCTGGGTCTTGCCGTAGCCCGACACTAATTTCGATACCTTAAGCATCGTTGTACTCCTTGCCCAAGTACGCTTCGATCACGGCCGGGTTCTCGACCACTTCCTGCGGCAGCCCACTGACCAGCACGGCGCCCTCGTTGATGACGATGATGCGATCGGACAGTGCCATCGTCGCCTGCATCATGTGTTCGATCAGCAAAATCGACACGCCCGAATCCCGAATGCGGCGAATCATCTGAATCGCTTTCTCCACATCGGTCGGGTTGAGCCCCGCCATCACTTCGTCCAGCAGCAATACCTTCGGGCCGGTGGCCAATGCGCGCGCGATTTCCAGCCGCTTCATGCCACCTACCGTCAGATTGCGCGCCTCGGTGTTCAGGTACTTGACCAGATCGGTCTGCTCTGCGACCCGCAAGGCGATGCGTTCGGCCTCATCGCGCTTTGAGGTATCGATGAACGCACCTAACATGATGTTTTCCAACACCGTCAGGCCGGTAAACGGACGCGCAATCTGGAAGGTGCGGCCCATACCCTTGTGCGCCAGATCGTCGGGCGTGGTGCACTTTACCCACGTGCCATTGCGATCCAGCAGTGTGATGGTGCCCTTGTCCGGCGAGAGAAATCCCGAGAGCAAGTTGAATACCGTGGTCTTGCCGGCGCCGTTGGGCCCGATCATGCCCAGGATTTCATTGCGGTACAGCGTGAGCGACACATCGTTGGTGGCGCGCAGGCCGCCGAAGTTCTTGAACAGATGCTCGGCCTTGAGCACGGGCGACTCGCGATCGATCACGTGTTTTTCAGTCGACGCAGGCGCTGCCGCCTGCTTGACCGGCCGCGTGCCCAGATACGGCAGCCGGTCGAGCATGCGCTCGATCATCGGGCCGAAGGCGCCGGCCAGGCCGCGCGGGATGGTGAGCACGACTGCAACCAGGATCACGCCGTAGACCACACCGTGCATGCCGTTGCCCAAAGCGCTCAGCCAGCCGCGCGCCAGTTCGGCGATCGGCAGCACCAGGAAGGTACCGGCGATGGGACCGGCCACCGTACCCAACCCGCCGATCAACGCAAACATCGCGATCTGGATCGAGAGTTCGAGCGAGAACGCCGAGCCCGGATCGACGAACGTCAGATACGTGATGTGGAACGTGCCGATCACGCTGGTCAACATGGCCGAGACCACCGCGGCCAGGATCTTCATGTTCACGGTGTGCACACCGACGGCGCGGGCCGCATCCTCGCGCTCGCGGATCGCGATCAGGTAATGCCCGGTGCGCGATTTGCGAATGAACCACGACGCCCACAGCACGAGCAGGAAGATCACGAAGGCGATGATGACGTAGTTGATCTTGTCGCGAAACACGATCCAGGTCCAGCCGATGTTCAGCGGCAGACTGATGCCGCTGGAGCCGCCGGTCCAGCTTTCTTCGTGGATGACCAGAAGGCGCACCACTTCCAGGATCGCGATGGTGGAGAGCGCGAAGAACGGGCCTTTCAGGCGCAATGTGGGATAGCTGATCACCACCGCCACCACGCCCGAAATCAGGGCGCCGGCAATCATGCCGATCCACGGCGTGATGCCGAAGTTGGCGGTGAGCAAGGTGGCCGTATAGCCGCCGATGCCGTAGAACACGGCATGGCCCAGCGAAAGCTGACCCGCGTAGCCGCCCACGATATTCCAGGCCGTGGTCAGCGCGGCAAACACAAACAATAGAACGAAAAGATTGGTCCAGAAGGCGGTACCCATGACGACGGGCACGATGAACATGACGGCCAGCAGAATGACGCTGACATAGGCTTTGGGGCTGCGGAAATCGGGAAACACGTCGCTCTCCTTATTATTCTGTGCTGGTGCCGAACAGACCGTTCGGACGCAAGACGAGGATCAGCAGAAAGATCCCGAAGTAGACGACCTCCTTCAAGTCGGGCGCGATGTAGTAGCCGGCCAGGGTGTCGACCACGCCGATGATGAGCGAACCCGCCACCGCGCCGTACAGACTGCCCATGCCGCCCAACACCACGATCACGAACGCGGTCAGCACGAAGTACGTGCCGACGGTGGGAAACACCGGATATTGCGGCGCCAGCAGCCCGGCGGCGATCCCGACGAAGGCCGTGCCCAGCCCGAAGGCGATGCAATACACCGTGTTCACGTTCACCCCCATCAACAGTGCCGCATAGCGATGTTGCGCGACGGCGCGCAACGCGCGGCCGAGATACGTGCGATGCATGAACACGTGCAGCAGCACGGCCAGCACGATGGCGATGATGAAGGTGATGAGCTGCCCGGTCACGACGGTGAATGTGCCTACCGACACGGCATGCGTGCCGAGATCGGCGGGCGCACGCAGCACGTTGGCGCCGAACACCACCAGCGCCAGATTCAGCAGGATCGTCGACACGCCCACGGTGGCGAAGATCTGAATATGTTCATCCGCGTTGAGCAACGGCTGGATGATGCATTTCTGCGTGAGCGCGCCCAACGCAAACAGAATGACGGCGACGGGAATCAGCCCGAGATAAGGATGCACGCCAAATTGTGTGGCGATCAGATAAACCAGATACATGCCCACCATCAAAAATTCGCCGTGCGCGAAGTTCACCACCCGCACGACACCGAAGATGAGCGTGAGCCCCAGACTGATGATGATGTAAGCGCCACCCAGCAACAACCCGTTGATGAGCAACTGAATGAAGATATCCATGTGTTCGACCTCGCGACCACGGCTCATCCGGACGCCCGCGACCGGCGCCCGGATGGCCTTTCAGTGTCGTTGTTATTTATTGAAGACCGGCTTGCCCAGCGCGAGGTCTTTGGGTGCGATCGTCACAAGCTTGTTGTCTTGCCACTGCATCACATAGAACGTGGAGGCCTTGTTCTGCCCGTCTTCGCCGAAATCGAACCCCCAACCGTTGGCGGTTTGGCCGCCCGGCTTTTTGTAGGCCAGCACCGCGGCGCGGATTTTGTCTGCGTCGGTGGACTTGGCTTGCGCCATGGCTTCGAAGAAGGCTTTGGCCCCCACGTAGTTGGTCAGGCTGTGGCCGGATTGCGGCTCGCTCTTGTACGTGCTCTTGTAGGCTTCCAAGAACTTGTCCAGACCCGGTGCGCCGGCAGGATTGATCGACGACTGCGGGAAGTCCAGATCGAATACGCCGTTCATGCCCGGACCCACGGCCTTGGCGGTATCGGCCAGCGAATAGCCGCCGCCGGCACCGATCACGACTTTGGGCGTAAAGCCCGCGGACTTGGCCTGGTTGAAGTACAGGATGGCGTCGTTCTGGTAAGCCGTCTGCAGCACCACGTTCACGCCGGCGCCCTTCAAACGCAGGATGAGGGACGACAGGTCAACCGTTTTTGCGGAGTACGGCAGCACTTCAGCCACGGTGTAACCCAGTTCGGCCGCGCGCTGCTTCTCGGTGGCAGCCACGTCGGTGCCGTACGGACCATCTTCGTGGATGATGCCGATCTTGATGTCCTTGGGGCTCAGACCCATGCCCGGCGCGATCATCTCGTGCAAGGCATTCACCACCGATACGCCGTAGAGCGCCGTATTGGGGTTGCTGCGGAACAGGTACTTGTAGTTGCGCGTGGTGATCTTGTGCGCCGTGGCACCCAATTCGAAATACGGAACGCCGGCCAGTTCCGTCACGGGCGTGGCGGCATACGAAATGCCGGATGCGTAGCTGCCGAAGACCGCCGCGACATTGGACGAGGTAAGCCGCTTGGTTTCCGACACGGCTTGCGTGGGATCGACGGCATCGGCCTTGATGATCTGGATTTTCTCGCCGTTCAAGCCCCCTGCGGCATTGATTTCATTGACCGCGAGCTCGAGGCCACGGTAGCTCTCCTGGCCCAGCAACGCCAGCGCGCCGCTGAACGGAAACAAGGCACCGACCTTGACGTCCGCCCACGCCACGCTGCTGGCGAGCACGCCGCAAGCGCCCAGCACTACAGCCATTTTCTTGATTTTGAACATTGTCTCGCTCCTGTCTATACGAATAGAAAAACCAGCCAAGCCCTTGGAACCTAAGACTTTTTATAATATATGATATATGTTATATGAGGCCAGACTTAAAGCCGCTTCAGTCTAGTAGACACGCGATCTTTAAGAATCGGGGATTTCCCTAGGACATCCTTTTGACTCACAACAAAATACGCACCGGGTGCTCGATGAGTTGCTTGAACGACGCCAGCCAGCGTGCGGCGACGGCGCCATCGACGGCACGATGATCGGCCGATAACGTGACGGTCATCATGGTGGCCACGGCGAGTGCGCCGGTGTCGTCCACGACCGCCCGCTTTTCCGCTGCACCGACCGCCAGGATGGTGGCCTGCGGCGGATTGATGATGGCAGCGAACTGGGCCACGCCATACATCCCCAGGTTGCTGACCGTCATCGATCCGCCGGTGTACTCCTGCGGCTTCAGGCGCTGCGCCCGGCCGCGCGCTGCAAGCTCGGCGATCTCGGTAGCCACCTGCCGCAATGTCTTGCTGTGTGCCTGACGCACGATGGGCGTTACCAAGCCCCCTTCGGTCGCCACCGCTACGGCGATGTCGGCCGAGTCGTGCTGGATCAAGGCATCGTCCTCCCAGGCCACGTTGACCTCGGGCACGGCGAGCAGCGCCAAGGCACTTGCCCGAACGATGAAGTCGTTGACCGAAATACGCGCCTGGCCGTCGTCGCCGATCTGATGGCGCAAGGCCAGCAACGCATCCATGCGGCAATCGAGTGAGAGATAGAAGTGCGGAATCGTGGTCTTGCTCTCGGTCAATCGGCGAGCGATCGCGCGCCGCATATTCGAGTGCGGGATGCGGTTCGCCGGGGCCACGTCTGGTGCCAGTTGCCGGTCGCGCAAAGTGGTGTCATCGCTCGCGGTCTGCCGCCCTTGCGCTGCCTGCGCTGCGCGCTCCACATCGTGCTTCAGGATGCGCCCGCGCGGCCCGCTCCCCACGATCTGTTTGAGATCGATCCGGCTGTTGGCCGCGATGCGGCGGGCGGCCGGGCTGGAGAAGAGACGTTCGGCTGTGCCGGCAGGCTTGCTGTCTACGCTATGCGCCGTTTGATCTGCAGGCTGCGCAGCTTGCGAACGTCCATCACCGGCATTGCCCTCGTCACGCGGAAATTGAACAGCACCGCCGGCGTGTGTGCCCCGTTCTGCGTCGCGATCATGTTTGTTGTCCCGGTCCGCAGCGGAACGTTCTGCGTCGTCGGCTCCCGCTGCCGGCTTCTGCTCGGCGTCATGCGCCGTCTCTGCCGACAGCGCGCGGTCGATCGCATCTGCGCCTTCACCGTCCGCCGTCAACACCGCCAATACGGCATTTACCGGGAGTTGCGCATCGCCCGCCGCGGCCACGATACGGGCCAGCACGCCGGCATGCTCGGCGGCGATCTCGACGATGGCCTTATCGGTTTCGATCTCGGCAATGGGATCGCCCACGGCAACCCGATCGCCCTCTTTCTTTAACCACTGCGCGATCGATCCGGCGGCGCTATCGGCCGCAACGGCCGGCATCTTGATGAGCTGGGCCATTACGGTGCCTCCCCCAGATCGGCCAGCACATCGCGCAAGCCGTCCATCACCTCTTCCACGCCGGCAAACGCGGCGCGCTCGAGCACCTTCGAAATACTGGGTGAGGCTTCGCCGCCCGTGACGCGCTTGACCGGCTGATCCAGCCAATCGAACAAACGGCGTTGAATCTCGTCGGACAACATCGCGCCGTACGACGTGCCGCGCGCGCCCTGCTCCACGATCAGCACGTTATTCGTCTTGCGTACACTTGCGCCGATCGTGTCCCAATCCAGGCTGGCACGATCCAGCGTGCGCAGGTCGATCACTTCCGCGTCGACACCCAAGGTCTCGACCGCCTGCAGCGTTTTGTCGACCATCGCAAGGTACGTCAGCACCGTGACCTTGCTGCCGGCACGGCGCACGCAGGCGCGACCGAACGGAATGCAGTAGTCGAGATCGTCTGCCGGAATCTCGCCCGATGACGCATAAAGATCGACGTGTTCGATCACCAGCACCGGGTCGCGCGAGCGCAGCGCCGTATTCATCAATCCGATGTAGTCGTAGGGTGTGGACGGTGCCACGATGCGCCAGCCGGGCGAAGTGGCCACGATGCCGGCCGGATCCATCGAGTGCTGCGAGCCGTAGCCCGTGCCCATGGCCACCTTCGTGCGCAGCACGAGCGGCACATCGATATCGCCGCCGAACATATGCCGGGCCTTGCCGATCTGGTTGAAGATCTGGTCGGCCGCCACCCACATGAAGTCCGGATACATGAACTCGACGATCGGCCTATAGCGGCCGTCCATCGCCAGCCCACCGCCCAGGCCGGCAAACGCGTTCTCGGAAATCGGCGTGCCCAGTACGCGATCGGGAAAACGATCTTTCAGTCCGCGCGTGGCGCCATTGGTGCCGCCTTTCAAGCGATGCACGTCTTCACCCATCACCACGATGCCGGCGTCCGTTTCCATGCGGCGCGTGACCACATCGGCCACCGCATCCACGAACTTGCGCGCAATGGTCGCGCCCGTGTAATCGGTCGCCTCCTGCACGCGCATGCCTGCGAATTCCTGCTGGTCGCTGCGCAAGCCCACGTCGCGAAAATCCGCCCGCGGCCAGAGATCGGTGCGCACCTGGCGTTTGCCCGCGTCGCCCGGCTCGGTCAGTCGTTCGGCGATTTCCTGCATGGTGGTTTTGCAGCGCGTCCGCAGAGTATCGATCTCGTCGGCGGTAATGAGGCTGCGCGCCACCATCTCGGCAGCCACCTGCAGCAAGGGATCGCGCGCGCGCCACGTGGCCTCTTCTTCCTTGGTGCGGTAGCCGAACGCGCTGCCCGGAAACGGTCCGTTCTGGTGAAAGAAGCGATAGACGTCGGCCTCGATGATCGTGGGCCCGTGACCGGCCCGCATATGCGCGACTGCTTCAGTCATGGCGGTATGCACCGCCAATGGGTCCATGCCGTCGACCTTCCAGGCGGGAATGTTGAAGGCCTGGCCGCGGGCCGACAACCGCGGCTCGGCGGTCGCCTCTTCCACCGTGGTCGATACCGCATAGCGGTTGTTTTCCACGAAAAAGCACAGCGGCGTTTTCCAGGCTGCGGTGAGATTCATCGTTTCGAGCACCGAGCCGATATTGATCGCGCCATCGCCGAAATAGGTCACGGCCACGCGATCGGTACCGGCGTGGTGATGCGCCCACGCCGCGCCCGCTGCGAGGGGCACGCCGCCGCCCACGATGGCGTTGGTGCCCAGGGCACCCGCCTCCAGCCACCGCAGATGCATCGAACCGCCCCGGCCGCGGCAGAACCCTTGCGCCAGGCCCATGATCTCGGCCAACGTTTTTTGCAATACCTCATCGATGGCCGTGCTGTGCGCGGCACGCGGATCGAGGCCATCCGGCGCCACATGCTGCAAGGCCTTGGCCAGGAACTGATGATGGCCACGGTGCGATCCATTGATTTGATCGCCTGCGCCCAACGCCAGTATCGACGCGACTGCGCCGCCCTCCTGGCCGATCGACGAGTGCGCGGGGCCGTGCACCAGACCGGCTGCGGCCAGGTCGAGCACGGTTTCTTCGAACGCGCGAATCCAGTGCAACTGAGTGAGCATGGTGGCCAGCAGCGCGGGCGGCGCGGCGTGCCAGTCTTGGGGAGTGACATTGACCGCGCGCCAGGGCGCTGCAGAAGTCAGCGTGTCATAAGTGGTCATCGGACGTGCTCCAGATACCGCATTGCAAATTAGAGATAGGCATAGCGGCTCCAGCCGCCATCCGCCACCAGGGTATGGCCGGTCATGAAGGCCGACTGCGGGCCGCCAAGAAAGACGGCCATCGCTGCGATTTCCTCAGCCGTGCCCAGACGCCGCAAGGGTGTGCGCGCCACCAGCCGATCGATGCTCAAGCGCCCACGGGTTTGCAGGTCGCGCAGCAGCGTCGTGTCGATATAGCCTGGGGCAAGCGCATTGACGCGCACGTTGTGCGGCCCCCACTCCACCGCCAGAGATTCGGTCAGCATCACCACGCCGCCTTTGGTCGCGCAATAGGCGGCGCGGTCGGGCGCGGCGACCACGCCGTACATGGACGACACGTTGACGATGCTGCCCGCGCCTGCCGCCACCATCCGGCGGCCCGCGGCTTGCGCGCAAAAGAACACACCGTTCAAGTTGATATCGACCGCGCGGCGCCATTCGTCAGGCGTAACCTCCAGCGTGGGCTTGTTCGCCGAGACGCCGGCGTTATTGATCAGCACATCGATCCGGCCATACTCGGCATCGATCGCGGCGAACGCATCCGCGACTGCGTCGGGTGCGATCACCGAAGCGTGTACCGGCAAGGCCTGCGCGCCCGTTGCGTGCAGTGCGACACATGCCGCGTCCAGCGCACCCTGATCGATGTCGATCAATGCGATGCGTGCGCCCTCGCGGGCGAACGCTTGCGCGCAGGCCAACCCGATGCCGCGCGCCCCGCCCGTGATCACCACCGTTTGCCCGCACAGCCCGGATAAGGGCCCCGATCCATCCATCACTGTCGTCTCCTGCCGCGATCGTCCATCGGCTGCATCGTGGCCAGGCAGGCTTGGCACCTGCCGCCCGTGCGGCTCTTTCTGGAGGTCTCGCTACTTGTCTGATAAATTATCGTTGTTGTCTGACAAATCAAATCGTCGTGCAAATAGTAGAGAGGCGCCGAGACGGTGTCAACCGTGTTGTCGATCGGCACGTCGTCCCATACATCGACGTCTCTCTCCAACAAAAACGCCCGCTCGAGCGGGCGCCGCAGAGGAGACTGCAGTGATTTCATTCGAACGAAAAGTGGCGCTGATTACGGGCGCCGGCACGGGGATCGGCCTGGCGACCGCGGTGATGATGGCAGCGCACGGTGCCTCGGTCGTGCTGGTCGACATCGATCGGCCCGCACTGGCGCGGGCCGTCGACGTGCTCGGTGTGCCGCCCAAGCGCGTACTGAGCATTGCGGCCGATGTGTCGGATGCCCAGGCATGCGACCATGCCGTGAACCAGGCTGCCGAGCGCTTCGGCGGCATCGATTTCCTCGTGCATTGCGCGGGCGTCTATCCCGAAGCCACGGTTGCGGACACGACGGATGCGGCATGGCAACGCTTGATGGGCATCAACCTGAACGGCACGTTCTTCCTGTGCCGTGCTGCGCAATCGCAGCTGCGCGACGGCGGCGCAGTGGTGTTGCTGGCCTCGCTGGCCGCGCACCGCGGCAGTTATGCGCATGCCGCCTACGCCGCCACCAAGGGCGCCATCCTGTCCTTTGCGCGCAGCCTGGCCCTGGAGCTGGCGCCCCGCGTGCGCGTGAACACCGTGTCGCCCGGCATCATCCAGACCGCGATGACGCGCGACCTGATCGGCCAGAAAGGCGAGCAACTGCTGGCCGCGACCCCCCTGGGCCGCCACGGTACGGCCGACGACATTGCCGGTACCATTGCGTTTCTGTGTTCTCCGCTTGCCGCTTTCGTCACGGGCGAAACCCTGCAGGTCAACGGCGGCCTATATATTTCATGAGTGCCGGCCTGTCACGCGGCGCCACTTTTTCACCTTGCGCATGACGACGTCCCCGCTTACCTCCGAATCAATCACTCCCGCTGCCGGGGCGACCCGTCCGTCATTGCCGGCGGATCTGGCCGCCTTGCTGGCCGAACAGATCCATCAAGGCGTGCTGGCACCCGGGGCGCGCCTGCCGACCGAAAAGGTACTGGTGGAAACGCATGGCGTGAGCCGCGCGGTCGTGCGCGAGGCGATCGCCCGCTTGAAATCCGATGGCCTGGTGACCTCGCAACAAGGCAGCGGCGCGTTCGTGGATCCCAACGCACGCAAGAACGCCTTTCGCATCGGCGCCATCACGGCGCAAGACAGCCAGGATCTCGAACACATTCTTGAATTGATGCTGTCGATCGAGGGCACGGCGGCGCGCCTGGCGGCGGCCCGCCGCACCCCCGAGGATCTGAAACGCATTCGCCAGGGCCTGGTCGGCATGGAATACGCCATTCTGAACGACCAATTGGGTGACGAGGAAGACTATGCGTTTCACCTGGCCATCGTGCAGGCCACGCACAATCCTCATCTGATTGCACTCAGCGAATATCTGGAGGCCAATGTGCGCCACGTTATCCGCAGCGCGCGGCGCAACACGGCGCGTTTGTACGCGCAACGCATGGTGGCAGTGCAGGCCGAGCATCAGGCAATTTTCCAGGCGATCGAAGCCGGCAATCCCGATGCGGCAGGCGCCGCTGCCGAACGGCATCTCCGTCAGGCGGCCGAACGCTTGCGGTTGTACGCCGCCGATGCGCCCGTGTCCGGGCCCGAGGGCCAGGGCCACCGAGGCCACCAGTAACGCCGGATCGTGCCAGACCGTGCCGGATCGGGCCCGACCGCGCCGAATCGTGCTCAGGCGGCATGCCGCGGGCGGCACTCGCGCATAATGCAAGGATCGTGGCTGCGCGCCACTTCGAAACAAGCCCAGGAGTATTCGATGTCCCGTGTCGTGCCCGATGGTTGGGAAACGCTGGAGCAGAGTGGCCCGCAGCAACGCGAGATCCAGACGCTGGCCGTTCTGGCCGCGGGCCTGCCGGATGATTACACCGTGTACCACGCGGTGCACTGGACCAACGTCGACCATGCGCACGCCATCTACGGCGAGATCGATTTCGTCATCGTCAATCGCGCGGGCCAACTGCTCATCATCGAGCAGAAAAGCGGGCTGCTGACCGAAACCGAAGAAGGTTTGGCGAAGGTGCAAGGCAATACCCATCGCCTCGTGCAGGCGCAAATGGCGCGTACGGTGGATGGCCTGAGCGCCAAGCTGTCACGCAGCCTGAACCACCAGGCGGTGACGATCGAGTATCTGCTGTATTGCCCCGATCACATCGTGCGCCATCCGCTCACGGCCGGCATTTCGCCCGAGCGCATCGTCGACGGCAGCCGGCGCGCGCACCTCGTGCCGATGATCGAGGCGCTGCTGGGGCCCGGCGAACCGGCAGCGATAGCGCCACGCGTGCACCGATTTCTGCAGGACATCATTCAGCTCGAAACCGACGTGAGCGCCCTGCTCGGTGAAGCCCGCACGTTGGTCACGCGGGTGGCCGGCGGACTGGCGCACTGGGCGCGGCAGCTGGATATGACGCCCTATCGCCTGCGGGTAACCGGCACCGCCGGTTCCGGCAAGACCCAACTGGCGCTGGCCGAATACCGCGATGCCATCGAGGCCGGGAAGCGTCCGTTATACGTGTGCTACAACCGCCCGCTCGCCGATCACTTTGCCCGCATCGCACCCGCTGGCGGGCTGGTGTGTACGTTTCACATGCTGTGCGACATGGCATTGCAGGACGCGGGGCACACAACAGATTTCGGTCGGCCCGGGGCCTTCGACAAACTGATCGTGGATGCGGCCGATGCGCCCGTGTCCGACGCGATGTCGTTCGACACGGTGATCGTGGACGAAGGCCAGGATTTTGCGCCGGCATGGCGCGATCTGGTGCTGCGTCACGGCAAACCGGGCGCGCGCCTGTTGTGGCTCGAAGACCCGATGCAGAACCTGTACGGTCACCCGCCCGCCGAGCTACCGGGTTGGGTGCGGCTGCGGGCCAAGAGCAACTACCGCAGTCCGCGTCCGGTCGTGCGCTGGCTGCAGCCGCTGCTGCCCGCAGACCTGCGCATCGAAGCCGCCGCACCGATCGCCGCCAGCGATGTCGAACTGATCACCTATTCGGATGAAGCGAGTCTGTTGCTGGCCGTGAAAGACGCCGTGCGCCGCTGCTATGCCGTGGGCTTTCGCGAGCATGATGTCGCGGTGCTGAGCTATCGCGGCCGCGAGCAATCTCGATTGCTGCATCTCGATCGCCTCGGCCCGCACGCCTTGCGCTCCTTTACCGGTGAATACGACCTGCTGGGGCAGCCGATGTATACGCCCGGCACCGTGCTGGTCGAATCGGTGTATCGGTTCAAGGGGCAATCGGCGGCTGCCGTGGTGTTTGCCGAGATCGACTTCGAGACCCTGGATGAGCGTACCGTGCGCAAGCTCTTCGTGGGTGCCACGCGCGCCACGATGAAGCTGGTGCTGGTGGTATCGGAACGGTCGGCTGCCTTGATCGAGGCGCAGTTGGCGCCCTGATTGACGCGGCGGGCCCGCCGCGCGTGCGCTTACAGCGTGGCCATGAATGCCTTCACTTGCGCCGCAATCGTGTTGGCCGGTTCGATACTGGGCAGGTGGGCCACGCCGCTCAAGGCCTGAAAACGGGCATTGGGCATTGCGGTGGCAGTGCGACGCGCACGGTCTTGAATGTGCGGAAAGTCGAGGTCGCCCGCCAGCACAAGCGCCGGCACGGCGATCTCGCCCAGCCGATCGTAGGCGGGTGCCGTATCAGCGCTTTTGCCGACGGGCGGCGACCGAAGCGCAAGGCCGTTCATGTCGAGAAACAATTGGCGTGCTTCGCCGGCCACTCGGCCCTCTGCGGCGCGCGGCCCGTCAAGATAGAGATGCGCCTTGATCGCGTTGATCCGATCCCTGTCGCCTGCCGCTTCCGCTTCCTGCAGCCGTCTCATCAAGGGCGCGATGTCGGCGGGGTACACGGCCTCAGGCATGCCTGAAATGGATGCAGAAATAAGCACCAGGCCGCGCACGCGTTCGGGATATGCGAGGGCTGCATCGAGTGCCACCCGACCGCCTTGCGAACACCCGACCAGGACAACCGGCTGCCCGGGTACCAGCGTCTCGAGCACGGCCTTCAGATCGGCGACGGACGAGAAGGTGTCTTCGCTCGCCAATGTGTCGCCAAAGCCCCTGCGGTCGTAAGCAACGGCCTTGTGGTGTTGCGCCAAAAGTGCGAGCTGGCCGCGCCACATGCGCCGATCGCACACCGCCGCATGCAGGAACACGACCGGGCCGCCCTCGCCCTGCACATCCGCGGCAAGCGTGGCGCTGCCGGACGCGATCCGATGGGTGTTGTGCATGATCGAGACTCTCGGGTGTGGAGGATGACCGATAGTAGCAACGTCGCCCGCCGCGCGTCGTGGCCGATGGATAGGCGCGACAGGTACGGGCGTTCGACAGGTTCGATGCTTTCGATACCTTCGATGCGCCGAACGGCGCACGGACATGAGCGATCCGAGCACCTCGGCAGCCACGATGCGACCCGGCACATGGGCAGCGCGCAGGATCAACGCACAGGATCCGCCGCGACATAGTCTTCACTTGCCATGCGATCCAGGGGATACACCGGGCGTGCGGCGCGCTCAAACGGAAACAGCGTGTAGTCAGAACTGGTGACGCCCGGGCTGTCGCATTCCACCAGCGCCGCCGTGATCGGCACGAACACCGGCCGGCAATACATCCGCGATTTGGCAAGGATGAAGCGTGCTTGCCGGGGATCGATGCCCACGCTTTCGAACACCCCCAGATCCCAGGGTTCATGCGTGCGCTCGGTGACCACCAGCAGTGCCGCGCCGATATCGAGCACCGCCGTGCGGCCCATGCATGCTGTCTGCCCGGTGTAGGTGGGGCCGGAAATCACATACTCCCCATCGGTCACCGCGCGAACCGTACCGGCGAGCGTGACGGGTGGCGTGTGCCGGCCGATCTGCGGAATCGCCCGCTTGTTGCCCACCGGAAGCGTCACCGTAGCGCCCTCGCCCGCCTGCGCCATGGCGGCGACGGCTTCCGGGTCGCAAAAGAGGCCCGCCACGATGCCCGTCAATCCCGCGTCCACTGCCGCCGTTAGCACATCCATCGTGTCGCAGGTGCCGCCCGACATGCAGTTATCGCCATGATCGAGCAGCAAAATCGGCTTGTCCGCCGTGGCGGCAAGCGAGGCTGCACGCGCCAGCGACTGCGTCAAAGGTTCGCTGTCGTAGAAAAAACCGTCGCGGTTGGCCCACATCTCGCCCGCGATCCGCGCCGCCACCGCATCGGCCGCGGCGCGATCGCCGTCAGCCACCACGATTACGGTCAAGCACGGATGCGCAATATCGGCCAGGCCGAAGCCCGCCAGTATCGATACGCCCAGCATGCCCGCGTCTTCCGCGTCACGTGCGGCCTGCACCGCGTCGCGCATGGCGCCTTCGGCCGTATTGCTGCGCAGCGTGTGCGTGATCAGCGGCAACCGCCGCCACGCCATGACGGGTCGGGATTTGCCATCGAGCGCATCGAAGAGCAAACGCCCTGCATGCTCGCCGGTTTCATACATGTCGATATGCGGATACGTCTTGAAGCTGACGATCACGTCGGCGTTGGCCATGATGGCCGGCGTCACGTTGCCGTGCAGGTCCAGCGCCACGCCGATGGGCGTGCCGGGCGCCGCCGCGCGTACGCGGGCAAGCAGATCGCCTTCGCCGTCATCGGTCGATTCCACGGCCATCGCCCCGTGCAGGTCGAGCAGGATCGCATCGCACCCCGGTGCCGCCGCCACGATGCGGTCACATATATCGGCGTAGGCCTGTGCGTCCACGCGACCGCTTGGATAAGCCATGGCCGAGACGGGGGTGACGATTTGCGCGCCCCGCGCATTCGCCAGATCGATGAAGGCCGACATGGCGGTGCGCTTGCCGACGTTCTCATCGTAGGCCGCCCGATTGTAGGCCGGACCGTCGTTGCCGAAGGCGGACAACGGGGTGGGTACCGGCGAGAACGTATTGGTCTCGTGGTTCATGCGGGCAATAAGGACGTTCATGCGGTGGCCTTGGCGTCTGCGCGTTGCACGCGGCCGCAGCAGCGCAACATGGCGTGCAGCAGCACGTTGCACCCCGCCTCGAGGTGCCCGGGCTGCGCGTCTTCGATTTCGTTATGGCTGATCCCGTCCTTGCACGGCACGAAGATCATGGCGGTGGGCGTCACGCGCGCCATGTACACGGCGTCGTGGCCGGCACCGCTCACCACGGGCATCGTCTGCTCGCCAAGCGCTTCGGCCCCGTCGCGTATCGACTGAATCAACGTGGCATCGAACGGCTGCGGCGGGAAATAGACGACCTGCTCGGATGCGACGTCGAGCCCGCCTTTCTGCCGCAACGCATCGCAGGCATCGGCTAAGGCTTGCGTCATGCGATCGAGCGTGGCGTCGTCGGCCGCGCGCAGATCGACGGTAATCTTCACCTGCCCGGGGATCACGTTGCGCGAATCCGGAAAGACCTCGACGCACCCCACCGTGCCCCGGGCATGGGGCGCATGATCGAGCGCAATCCGGTTGACGGCACGAATGAGATCGGTGGCGCCCAGCAACGCATCGCGGCGCAGCGCCATCGGTGTCGGGCCGGCGTGCGCTTCCTGCCCCGTGACGACCACGTCGAACCACCGCTGGCCCAATGCTCCTTCGACGACGCCGATCACGATATCGTTGGCTTCCAGGATAGGGCCCTGCTCGATGTGCGCTTCGAAATACGCCCGGGCAGGACGTCCGCCGACGGGTTCGGGGCCGTCATAGCCGATGCTCTTGAGCGCTTCGCCCACCGAGATACCGTCGCGGTCGCACTGCGCCAACGCATGTTGCAAGGTAAAGGCGCCGGCAAACACGCCCGACCCCATCATCACCGGCACGAAGCGCGACCCTTCTTCATTGGTCCACGCCACCACCTCCAGCGGCGCCTCGGTAATCAGATTGTGATCCTGCAAGGTACGCAGCACTTCCAGCCCGGCGAGCACGCCATAGTTGCCGTCGAACTTGCCGCCGGTAGGCTGCGTATCGATATGGCTGCCGGCCATCACCGGCGGCAGGTCGTCCCGCAGGCCGGGACGGCGCATGAACATATTGCCGATCGCATCCACGCGCACGGTGCAACCGAGCTCTGTGGCCCAGTCGGCCACCAGGTCGCGACCTTGCCGGTCCAGGTCGGTCAGCGCCAGGCGGCACACGCCGCCTTTGGGCGTGCCGCCGATCTTCGCGAGCGTCATGATCGATTGCCACAGGCGTGCGCCGTCGATGCGCAGCCCGGTCAACACTTCGGATTCGGAAAAATGCATGGTGTACTCCTTGTTCGGGGCCGGGCTCACACGCCCACGCCCAGATAACGGTCCTTGACGCCGTCGTCGGCCATGAAATCGGCATTGCTGCCTTCGAAGACGACGCGCCCTTGTTCGATGATGATGTGCCGGTCGGCAAGTTGCGTGCACACCTCGAGATTCTGCTCCACCAGCACGATGGCCACGCCCGATTGCTTGATGAGCGTGAGCTGGGCGACGATCTCTTCCACGATCACCGGTGCCAGCCCTTCCACCGGCTCGTCGAGCATCAGAAGCCGGGGATGATTCATCAGCGCCCGGCCGATCGCCAGCATCTGTTGCTCGCCGCCCGATAACTGGCCGCCGCCGTTGCGGCGCCGCTCTTTCAGGCGCGGAAAGATCCGGTAAATATCGTCCAATTGCCACGGCGAGGCGCGTCGCAATCCGAGCTTCAAGTTCTCTTCCACTGTCAGCAGCTTGAAGATGCCTCGATGCTCCGGCACCAGACACACCCCCATGGCCGCGATGCGGTGCGCGGGCAACCCGGCGATGTTCTGGCCATTGAAATCAATGCGCCCGCTGCGCGGCGCGATCACCCCGGCAATGGTTTTGAGCGTGGTCGATTTGCCGGCGCCGTTACGCCCCAGCAGCGTCACCAGGGCGCCATCGGGCACCTGGAGCGCGAGGCCCTGCAGAATGTGGCTTTTGCCGTAATAGCTGTGAATGCCGTCCACGTCCAGGATCATGCGCGGCCTCCGGTAATCATATTGCCGAGATAGGCGCGCCGCACGCGTTCATCGCAGCGCACGGCGTCGGGCGTGCCTTCGACGAGTACCCGCCCAAGCTGCATCACGGTAACGGTGTCCGAGATATCCATCACGATGTTCATATTGTGCTCGATCAACACCACGGTGTAATCGTCGCGCAGGCCGCGGATCATGCGCTTCATCTCATCCAGATCGTCCACGCCCATGCCGGAGGTGGGCTCGTCCAGAAAGATGGCGAGCGGCTGCGCGGCCAAGGCCATGCCCACTTCCAGTCGGCGTTGCTGGCCATGCGAGAGTACGCCAGCCGTCTGGTTGGCAAACCGCGTGAGGGCTATGCGTTCGAGCACGCCGTCGACCACATTGTTGTGCGCGCGCGTGCCGCTGGGCGGGTGCCAGAGATCGAACGCACCCGCGCGTTTCACACCCTGCGCGGCCAGGCGCAGGTTTTCGCGTACGGATAGATTGGCGAACAAACTCGTCACTTGAAAGGAGCGCGCAATACCCCGCTGCACGCGTTGATGATCGGCCTCGGCCGTGACGTCGTGGCCATTGAAGATCACAGTGCCCCCGCTTACGCCCGTGGTGCCGGTCAAGGTGTGAAACAACGTCGTCTTGCCGGCGCCGTTCGGGCCAATTACCGAATGCACAGTGCGAGGCAGCACGGTAAGGTCCACGCCATGCAACGCCACGAACTTGCCGTAGCGCTTCATGACGCCGCGCGCTTCGAGCAGCGGCTTGGACGGAGGTGCCGGATTCGCGGTGTGGGACGACGGGTGTTGCGGCGTGACCCCAGGCGAAATGTTATCGGCATGTGCAGTCATGGGCGAGGCTCCGTTGCGGATGGTGCATCGATATCGCCGGCCGGCGGCTTGCGCCGCACCGCCAGCCAGATGCGCTCGCCCAAGCCCCACAACCCGCGTTGCATGAAAAGGCTTACCGCGATGAGCAGCATCCCCAGCAACAGCAGCCACCGTGGCCACAGGGTCGAGAGCCAGTCGGAGAACAGCACGTAAAACGCCGCGCCCAATACCGAGGCGAAGAGATTGCCGGTGCCGCCGATCACCGTCATCACAAGGATCATTTCGCTGGTGTGGTACTCGATGCTCGACAGCGGCGCGATGCCGGTCATGATGGCCAGAAAGGCACCTGCCAATCCTGTGACCGCACCCGAGATCGCGAATGCGGCAAGCTTGAACAGCCGCACGTTGTATCCCACGGCAGCGGCGCGCTCTTCGTTGTCGCGGATCGCCAGCAACGTGCGGCCGAATACCGAACGCGTGACGCGCAGCAGCAACCAGAACACGATCACGAAGCACACCGCCACCAACGTGTAGAACTGCCACGGCGTTTTCAATGCCATGAGTTCGAGACCGCCCACCGAAATCGGCGGACGCGGCACGTCCAGCAAGCCGTTGTCGCCGCCCGTGAGGTTGGGCAGGCTGTAGGCCAGGAAGTAGAACATCTGTGCGAACGCCAGCGTGAGCATCACGAAATACGTGCCGCGTTGCCGGATGGCGAACCAGCCGACGAGCGTGGCGGCGAGCGCACCCACCACGACCGCCGCCAGCAAGGCGAGCGGCAACGGCAGGCCCAGGCGCGTGAGCAGGATGCCGGCCGTGTAGCTGCCAAGACCGAAGAAAATGCCTTGCCCGAACGACAACAACCCGGTAAATCCCAGCAGGAGATTGCAACCGGCGACGGCGATCGCGTAGATCAACACCTCGGTGGCCAGCGATCCCGAGCGCATCACCAGCGGCAAAATGAGCGCCACGGCAATCACCAACAGCAACTGGAAATGGGTAGTGAGCCGCGTCATCATCCTCTCCCCAGCAAACCGTGCGGACGCAGCAGCAACACGGCGGCCATGGCCACATAGATCATCAGCCGCGCGCCTTCCGGCCACAGTGTGCTCATCACACTCTGCACGATGCCGATCAACAGCCCGCCCACCAGGGCACCCGCGAAACTGCCCATGCCGCCCACCACCACGATGACGAACGCGATGCCCAGCGCTTCGATACCCATGAACGGCTCCACGCCGCGAATGGGTGCCGCGAGCACGCCGGCCAACGCTGCCGTGCCGGCACCCAGCGCAAACACCAGACTGAAAATACGGAAGACGTTGATCCCCAGCAGCGAGACCATTTCGGTGGACTCGCTGCCTGCGCGAACGGCGCTACCCAGGCGGGTGCCTTCGAGCACCCACCACAGCGCCAGCGCGAAGACGGCCGTAAACCCGATGACGAACAAGCGGTACTTCGGATAGATGAAACTGCCCCACATCACCACGCCCTGCAGCGCATCCGGTGTGGCCACGTTGTCGCCCAACGGCCCCCAGACGAGGATGACGCCTTCCTGCAGCACCAGCGCCAGGCCCACGGTGACGAGAATATGAAATTCGTGCGCCTGGGCATACACGTGCCGCAGCAGCACCTTTTCGACTACCCACGCGCAGAGCGCCACCAGCAACGGCACTACGACGAGGGCCAGCCAGAAGTTCATGCCCCATTGCAGCGCCTGGAAGCAAAAGTAGGCCCCCAGCAGATAGAAGGCGCCATGCGCAAAGTTGACGAACCGCAAGAGTCCGAAGATGATGGACAGGCCGACCGCCAGAAGGAAGTACAGCATGCCGATCCCGATGCCATTGACGACCTGCAGCAGGTAGACATTCATGGGGATGCGCGGATTACAGCTTGCAGCCGGTTTGCGCCACGGGCAGGAACGACTGACCCGAACTCACGATGTCGGCGAAGTCGTCCTTGTCCTTCATTTTCGACTTGGGCTTGCCCTTCAGCAGGTAATAGTTCTTGAGTACCTGATGATCCTCAGCGCGGATTTCTTCCGCACCGGTCAGCCCGTCGTACTTCATGCCTTCCATCGCGGCCACCACGGCCTTCGGATCGGCACTGCCGCTTTTGATGATCGCGTCCAGCATGATCTTGGTGCAGATATAGGAGCCGGCCAGGCTGTAATTGGGATTGGCCTTCAACGTATCCTGGCAGCGCTTGACGAGATCCTTGTTGAGCGGCGAATCGATCCCGTGCCAGTATTGGGCGCCGAAGTACACATCGGCACACAGATCGGCGCCCAGCGCTTCGAACTGCTCCAGACCCGAGGCCCACGCCACCAGAATCGTCACGTTCTGCTTCATGCCGAAGCTCACTGCCTGGCGCAGCGTATCAGACGACTGCGATCCGAAATTCAGGATCAGCAGCGCATCGGGTTTGGCGGCCAGCGCGTTGGTCAGATAGCCGCTGAACTCTTTCTCGGTGAGTGAGTGATAGCTGTTGCCTACATGCTCCAGGCCCTTTTCGGCGAAGATGTTCTTCGCCGCGCTCAACAAACCATCGCCGAATACATACTGCGGCGTGATCGTGTACCAGCGTTTCGCCTTGGGCACGGCTTCGATCAAGGGCCGCACGGTTTGCTCAATGGCGCCAAAGGTAGGCACCGACCAGCGGAACGTGGCCTTGTTGCAATCCTTCCCCGTGATCTCATCGGCCCCGGCGGTTGTGATGAAGACGCCACCGCCCTTCTCCACTTCCTTACCCATGGCCAACGACTCGGACGACAGAATCCCGCCCGCGAAAAATTTCGTGCCTTGCTCGGATTGCTCTTGCACCTTGCGCACCGCCGTGGCCGGCTTGCCTTCGGTGTCGAGCACCGTATAGGCCAACGGGCGTCCGAGGGCATTGCCATACTGCTGGATAGCGAGCTTCATGCCGATATCGGCGTGCTTGCCATTGGCTGCGAACGCGCCCGACATCGGAACCGGACATCCAAAGCGAATCACGTCGCTTTGTGCGATGGCAGCGCGCGCGCTCCACAACGAACCCGGCACGGCCGACAGCGCGGCCATCTTCAGAAGATTACGGCGATTCAAGGTGCTCTCCCTGCCGCAAGCGCAGCTCACGGCGAAAACGAATGAGGCCGGCGCCGGGGTTGGCGCCCAGCGCAATGTTGGGTGCAAAAACTTGGAAAACGCGATGGCCTATTTATGCGTATAAATAGGATGGTTATCATCATGGTGGTCCGACAAAATCATGTCAATATGCCAACCATCGGGTAAAACCCGCAGTACCGATGAGGATCAGAACAGGTTATGGAATTCGATCGCGACGCCCGGGTGCCACCCGCGCACACCGCCCAACCCAAGCGCAGCGACCTCATCGCCGAAGAGGTCAAGCGCCTCATCACGTCCAAGAATCTGCTGCCTGGCGACAAGCTGCCGCGCGAAATCGAATTGCAGGAGATGTTCAGCGTCAGCAAAAGCACGATCCGCGAAGCATTGAAATCGCTCGAGGTGCAAGGGCTGATCAAAGTAAGTACCGGCCCGGGCGGTGGCGGCATGGTGGTGGAAGTACCGCTGGATCGCACCTTTCAACTGATGCAGAACTACCTCTTCTTCAAAGAGGTGTCGATCGAGGATATCTATCAGATCCGGCATCTGCTCGAACCTGAACTGGCCGCCAGCGCCGTGCCGTTTTTGACCGACGCGCAGTTCGATGCGCTCGAACACAACATTCACTGCTGTGACCCGCGCGCAGAGGATATGGAACAGTCGCTTGCGCAACGGCAGGAGGAAATGACCTTTCACGACATCTTCGCGTCGGCCTGCCCCAACCCATTCTTGCGGTTCAGTTGCGAAATGATCAATCAGATGATCCGTGCACTGACGGTGTACGACAACGAGATGCCGCTCGCCGCGCAGCAGCGCTTCGGCGCCGCCAATACGAAGTACCACGAGAAGATTCTGTCGGCGGCGCGGGCGCGCGATGCCGAGAAGGTGCGCGCCCTCATGACCGCGCACATGAACGATGCGATGAAGTCGGTCAAGCGCATGCACGGCAGGCTCAAGGGCCGCCTAATCCTGGACTCGGAAATGTCGCGTCGGCCGATTGCACGCAAGGTACGCAGATCGAGTTCGGACAAGGCCTGACGATCACGCCGCACGAACCCGGCGCGGCATCCGAACGCGATTCGGACTGCGCCAGGCTTGACGGCACCTGAGAAGCTTGAGATGTCTGGCATGCCTGGCATGGCGAGATGCCCGGATGCCTGAGGATGCCCTAGAGACTTGTCGCGCCCTGCGCGTCCAGCCGGCAAATCGTCTCGAACAGCACGCGTGCGCCTGCCGCCGCCTGCTCAGGCTCCAACCACTCTTCCGGCGTATGACTGCGCCCGTCCAGACACGGCACGAAGATCATGCCGAATGGACCGGCGTGGGAGGCGAACATGCCGTCATGACCGGCGCCACTGGGCAGATGGCATTGCGAGAATCCCAGTTCCCTGGCGGCGGCGGAAATGGTGTCCTGGATCGCGGCGGTACACGGCGTGGCCGGCACGTGGCTGATCACCTCGCGCCTGATCTCCAGATCCATTGCGGTCAGCTCGCCGTTCAGCCGGGCAAACAGGCCGTCGAACAACCCGATGACCCGCTCTTCGTCCAGGCAACGGCATTCCATGATCAATTCGGCCTGACCCGGCACGGCATTGGCCGCATTCGGCTTGACGTTGCCGATATACCCCACGGTGGCCACCAGCGGACACGCTGACGTCGTACCGGCCAGGGCATCGCGATAGGCGCCATCGATGATGCGTGCCGCACCCACGAGTGCATCGGCGCGCTCGCCCATCGGCGTCTGGCCGGCATGATCGGCGCGGCCGATCACCGTGATGCGCTCCCGCCGGATCGCGGCAATGCCCGTCACCACGCCAATATCCAGGGCGCCCGATTCGAGAATACGCGCCTGCTCGATGTGCAGTTCCACATAGGCCGCAATGCTCCCCGGCGCGCGGTAGGCCGTGGCGAGCCGATCGGGATCGGCGCCCACGTACAGCAGGCCTTCCCGCAGTGTCATGCCGTCAGGGCGCGTGGTGGCCAGCATTGTGGCGTCCAGCTTGCCCGCCCACGATCGGCTGCCCACGCACGACAGACCGAATTCGCTGGGCTCTTCGGCCAGGAAATCGACCACCTCGACATCATGTGCCAGTACCCGCCCCTGCTCGCGCAGCGACTGGGCAACTTCCAGCGCGGCGATCACGCCCAGCATGCCGTCGTAGCGCCCACCCGATGGCACGCTGTCCGAGTGCGAACCCGCCACCAGCGGCGGCAGATCGGGGTTGCTGCCGGCCAACCGGCCGATCAGGTTGCCGCCGGCGTCCAGCCTGACCTCAAGCCCGGCTGCCGCAAACTCGGCGGCCAGCCATGCACGGCCGGCCAGAAAGCGCGGTGTGAACGACCGCCGCGTCCAGGGCCGATCGGGCTCGGTGATCTCGGCTAACGCGTCGAGACGCTGCCACAGGCGCTGAGCGTCGATCGTCATGCTCAGAAGCCCACCGCTTGCCCGTCGCGACGAGCATCCGATGCGGCGAAATAGCCGTCATCCATCTTGTAGATCAGTTGCGCCGAACCAAATTCGAGACTATCGGCCGGGGCCACGGCCACGTCATGCCCGCGGCTGCGCAAGGCATCCACCACGGCTTGCGGCAGGTGCGCTTCGACGTTGACGACCGGGCCGTTTTCGACCCGGAAGCGCGGCGCATCGCTCATGTCCTGAGGGTTCTGCCCGAACGCGGCCAGGCGCGCCACCATTTGCATGTGGCCCTGCGCCTGCATCGAGCCGCCCATCACGCCAAATGACATGACCGGCTGACCATTGCGGGTGACGAAACCCGGAATGATGGTGTGCATTGGCTTCTTGCCCGGCGCAACCTGATTGGCGTGTCCGGGGGTGAGCACGAAATTGAGCCCGCGGTTGTGCAGGCCGATACCGGTATCCGGCACGACTACGCCCGAGCCGAACCCGTGATAATTGGACTGGATGAACGACACCATCGTGCCGTCCGCATCGGCCGCTGTGAGATACACCGTGCCGCCTACCGATGGCGTGCCCGCCACCGGCACGCTCGCCTGGTCCATCTTGATGAGCTTGGCGCGCGCGGCCAGATAGGCCGGGTCGAGCAGCGCTTCGGCACTCGTCGCCATGTGCTTCGGATCGGCCACATGATGATGCAAGTCGGCAAACGCGAGCTTCATCGCTTCGATCGACACGTGGTAATAATCGGCGCTGTCGCGGCCCATCTTCTCGATATCGAAGTGCTCGAGAATGCCGAGCGCAATCAACGCGGCGATGCCCTGCCCGTTGGGCGGGATCTCATGCAGGTCGTAACCCTTGAACGATTGCGAAATCGGCTTGACCCATTCCACCTCGTGCGCAGCCAGATCTTCCATCGTCAATGCGCCACCGGTTGCGCGAGCGAAATCCGTGATCTTGCGCGCGAGGTCACCGCGATAGAAGCTCTCACCGCCGCTCTGGGCAATCGCTTCGAGCGTGCGTGCCTGGGCTTCGAAGCGCCAGATTTCGCCGGCTTCAGGTGCGCGGCCCTCGGGCAGGAAGGCCTCTTTGAATCCAGGTTCGTGAGCCAGTTTGGGGCCTTGGGTGGCCCATTGACGCGCGATCGTCGGCGACACCGGGAAGCCGTTGCGCGCGTAGTCGATGGCGGGTTCGAAGAGCTTGGCGAACGGCAGCTTGCCGAATTTGTCGGACAGCGCCTTCCAGCCGGCGATCTGCCCGGGTACCGTGACGGTGCCCCACCCCGACGGCGGCATGGTCGCCTGACCGGCGAAGAATTCGGGCGTCCACGCGGCGGGCGCACGGCCACAGGCGTTCAGCCCGTACAACTCACCTTCATGCCAGATCAATGCAAACAGGTCTCCGCCGATGCCGTTCATCGTGGGCTCGACCACCGTGAGCGTGATGGCGGTCGCCAGGGCCGCGTCGACGGCGTTGCCGCCGGCGAGCATCATGCGCAGGCCCGCCTGTGCAGCCAGCGGCTGGCTGGTGGCCACGGCGTTGCGCGCCAGGACGGGCATTTTGCGGGCGGGGTAATTCAGGGACCAGTTCGTAGGCATCGTCATGGAAGTTGAGCTTATCGTGTTGAATGCTGGGAGCGACTATAGCCGAGCGCGCGACAACCCGGGGCTGCCGCGCGCTCGAGTGCACTGCGATTACTGCGCGGTGATACCGGCTTGTTCGACCAGTTTTTGCGTGCGCGGAATTTCGCTCTTGATGAACGCGGCAAATTCGGCGCGGCTGCCGCCACGCGGCTCCGCGCCGGCTTCGGCCAGCTTGTCGCGCAGGTCTTTGTCCTGCAGCACCTTGTTGATCGCGACGTTGAGCTTGTCGAGGATCGGCTCCGGCGTGCCACCCGGCGCCACGATGCCGTACCACGGCGCGATGTCGTAACCGGCAAAGCCCTGCTCGGCGATCGTGGGGATTTCCGGCGCGAGATCCGAACGCTTGGCGTTGGACATGCCCAGCGGCACCAGCTTGCCCGCCTTCACTTGCGGCAGACCCGTCATGATCGTGTCGAAGTACATCGACACCTGACCGCTCAGCAAGGCCGGAATGGCTTCGCCGGCACCCTTGAACGGAATGTGCAGGATATCGATGCCGGCCACGTTCTTGAGCATTTCACCTGCCATGTGCGAGGTGGTGCCCGTGCCGAACGACGCATAGGTCAGCTTGCCGGGATTGGCTTTGGCATACGCCACCATCTCGGGCAGATTCTTGAACGGCTGCGAGGGATTGGCGAGCAGGATGTTGGGCGTATAGGCCACCATCGAGACCAGACCGAACTTGTCGGGGTCGTAGCTCAGATTCTTGTTCAGGAAGCGGTTGGTGACGTTGGCAGCCGGGCCGCCCATCAACAACGTGTAACCATCGGGGTCGGCGCGGGCCACCATCGAGCTGCCGATCGCGGCGGCGGCACCCGGGCGCGCTTCGATGATGAAGGGCTGGCCCAGTTCCTTGGCCAGGGCATTGCCGAGCTGACGCGAGATCAGGTCGGTGGCCGAACCGGCCTGGAACGGCACCACGATGCGTACCGGCCGCTCGGGCCAGGCTTGCGCCGATTGCGCGGTCGCGCCTGCGGCAAAGGCCATTGCACTCGCCGCCAGTACCGTCTTGAGCATGTTTGCTTTCACTGCTTTTTCCCCTTATGCAATTTCAGAACATTCGTTGTAGACGCCAAAAGAGCGTATCATTTTTACGGATCTATGGCTACGTGGATCCAGTCTTACAGCGATTATGATGCGTGTTGCATCAAGGAGAGCATCGATGGATGGCGCTGCGGTTTCCAATTTCGCCCTCACCGCCGAGGACGAGGCGTATCGCTATATACACCGGCAGATCCGCCTGGGCGCCTTCGGTGCGGGCGAGCGGCTGGTGCCGGATGTCATTGCGGCAGGGATCGGGACAAGCCGCATGCCGGTGCGCGGTGCGCTGCGCCGACTGGCGTCAGAGGGTCTGGTCGATATTCGCGCCAATCGCGGCGCGGTGGTGCGCGGGCTCAATCGCCAGGAAATGCAGGAGGTCTTCGAAATGCGGTCGGTGCTGGAAGGCCTGGCAATGCGCAATGCGGTGCAGAACATGAACGCCGAACACGTGCGTCGGCTCACCAGCATGCTCGATCAGATCGAACTGGGCACCGGCGATTATCTCGACTGGACCACGTCTCACCGTGAGTTTCATGAGTACCTGTGCGGCTTCTGCCGCCAGCCCCGTCTGTTGCGCCAGATCGCCGATCTGCATTCGGTGGTCGAGCCGTACATGCGGATGTGGGCAAGCCAGCCGGGACGCGTGTTTCGCATGCGCGAAGCGCATCAGGAGCTCGTCGAAGCCCTGCACACGAAGGATCCGGAGGTATGCGAAATGGCGATGCGGCGGCATGTGATGAACACCGTGACGGCGCTGCATCCCTATCTGGCGGACAAGGCGTAGCCACCCACCCCTTCCGCTTGCCGCACAGTGGATCCCACAGGTGCATGCGCGCGAGCCTTCGTGCTCGAGCCCCTCGCCCGTCGGCGTCAGCCCATGTGCACGCCGCCGTTCACCGGGTAGTCCGCACCGGTGATGAAGGCGGCCTCGTCCGACGCCAGCCAGGCGCACACGGCGGCCACTTCTTCCGGGCGCCCCAGGCGCTTGACGGGAATGCCTGCACACAGCCGATCCAATCGATCGGGGGGAAACGATCCCATTGCCGGACTTTCGATATAGCCGGGCGACACGGTATTGACGGTGACGCCACGGGCGGCCACTTCCAGCGCCAGCGAGCGTGAAAAGCCGAGCATGGCGCCCTTGGCGGTCGCGTAGTTGAGTTGGCCGATCTGCCCTTTGGTTGCACTGATCGAAGCAATATTGACGATGCGGCCCCAGCCACGCGTACTCATGCGCTCGACTACCTGCTTGGTCACGTTGTAAAGCACATCGAGATGGCCGTGCACGATCGCGGTCCAGTCGTCGCGCGTCATATTGCGAAAGAGCACGTCGCGGGCACTACCGGCATTGTTGACCAGCACGTCGATGTCGCCGACCGCCCTCCGCACTTGCGCAAACGCGGCTTCGGTCGAGGCCCAGTCGCGGGCATCGCCTTCGGACGCCACGAAATCGAAACCCAGCGATTGCTGATGCTTGAGCCAGGCCGCACTGCGCGGCGATGCGGGCCCGCACCCGGCCACCACGCGATGACCGCTGCGCGCCAGCGCCTGGCACACCGCCGTGCCGATGCTGCCCATGCCGCCGGTCACATATGCAATCCGCAATGCCATGCCGCCTCCGAGTCGATCACGTCAGTCGCGAACCCCGCGCTCAGGGCGTACCCGCCACCGGAAACAAGCCGATGGCCAACGCCGCGAGCATCAGCACCATGCAGATGAGCACGGCCCACTTCAGCGTAAAGCGCTGGTGATCGCCGAAATCGACGTGTGCCATGCCTACCAGCAGATACGTGGACGGAACGAGCGGGCTCAGCAGATGGACCGGTTGACCGATCAGCGACGCCCGCGCCATCTCGACGGCCGTGATGCCGTAGCCCTGTGCGGCCTCGCCCAGGATCGGCAGCACGCCGAAATAAAATGCGTCGTTGGACATGAAAAACGTAAAGGGCATGCTGACGATCGCGGTGATGACGGCCAGATAAGGACCCATCGAATCCGGAATGACGGCCAGCAGACTGCGCGACATGGCCTCGACCATCCCCGTGCCGCCCAGGATGCCGGTGAAAATGCCGGCTGCGAAAATCAGCGACACCACGGAGAGCACATTGCCGGCGTAATGATTGACGCGGCGGCGTTGCTCGGCCAGGTTCGGATAATTGATCACCATCGCAATTGCAAAGCCGATCATGAACAGCACCGACATCGGCAGCAGCCCCATCACCAGCGTCACCATCAGCAGCAGGGTCAACGCAGCGTTTACCCACAAGAGCTTGGGACGGCGCAGATCTTCGTCGTTTTCGACATTGGGCAGATTCTGGCCCCCATCGTTCTGGTCGTCGATGTCGAAGGTGTCCACATTGGGGCCGAGCGCTGCGCCAGCCCCCGGCAACGACAGCTTGCCCAGGCGACGGCGTTCGCGCAGTCCCAGGTAGAAAGACAGTCCCAGCAGTGCCACGATCGCCACCGCCATGGCCGGAATCATCGGAATGAAGACTTCGCCCGGATCCACGTGCAGGGCGCTGGCAGCGCGTGCGGTGGGGCCGCCCCAGGGCGTCAGATTCATCAAACCGCTGGCCAGCATGGCCAGACAGGTCATGTTGAGCGCATTCATTTTCAGGCGGCGATACAGCGGCAGCATCGACGCCACGGTGATCATGTAGGTGGTCGAACCGTCGCCATCCAGGGAAATCAGCAAGGCGAGCACCGTGGTGCCCACCACGATCTTGAGGGGATCGCCTTTGACGATCTTGAGAATGCGCCCCACGATCGGATCGAAAAGCCCGGCATCGATCATGATGCCGAAATACAGGATCGCGAACATCAGCATCACGCCGGTCGGCGCAATCTTGCGAATGCCCTCGAGCATCATCTCGCCCATGCCGGGCGCGAAGCCGCCGATCAGTGCAAACACGATGGGAACAAGAATCAGGGCAACAAGCGGCGAGAGGCGTTTCATCATGATCAACGTCATGAACGTGATCACCATGCCAAAGCCGAGCAGTGTTAGAACCATGCCTGTTGTCTCCTAATCGTTGTCTGAAGCACCCCTCTCATCGGGGGGAAGGCGCAGCGTAGGAGGAAAACCTGTCGGCCACCTGTCATCCTGCAAAAAGTCTGAACGTGACGCCGTATGCGACAATTTTCGCCATGCGCATTCTGGTAATCGAAGACGATGACGATCTGGCCGACGCCCTGGTGCGTCGGTTGCGGCGTGTCGGCCATGCGGTGGACTGGCAAAGCGACGGGCTTATCGCCAGTGGCGTGCTGGAGTACGAGCATTTCGATCTGGTCGTGCTCGATGTGGGGCTGCCGCGTTTGAGCGGTCTGGACATCCTCATGCGCCTGCGTGAACGCGGCGACAAGACGCCGGTGTTGATGTTGACGGCGCGCGCCGATATCGAAGATCGCGTCAATGCCCTGGATGTAGGCGCCGATGACTATCTCGGCAAGCCGTTCGATTTTCGCGAGCTCGAAGCGCGCTGTCGTGCACTGCTGCGCCGGCCCACCGGCCATGTCTCGGAGATTACCCGTTTCGGCGGGCTCACCATCGACGGTGCAGCACGCCAGGTCACCTTCGGTGAGGTGCGGCTCGATCTGCCCAAGCGCGAATACAGTCTGCTGGAAATTCTGCTGCGCGGTCTGGGCCGCGTGGTCAGCAAGGAAGAGATTTCGCACAAGCTCTTTGCCTTCGACGACGAAGCGGGGCCCAATGCCATCGAAGTGTATATCGCACGCTTGCGCAAGAAACTCGACGGCACGCCGCTGCGCATCGAGACCTCGCGCGGCGCCGGCTACATCCTGCACGCCGATCGCCCGCCGGCCAGCGGCGATGCGTGAGTTTCCCACGCTTGCCCGCTGGTCGATCCGGCGGCGGCTACTGGTGCCGTTGTGCGCCCTCTTCATTGCGGCCATGCTGGTGCTTTATGTGGCGGCGCGCGGCTATGGCCGGCAGGCGGCCGACACGTCGTACGACCATCTGCTGCAGGCCTCGGTGCTGTCGATGACCGACAGCCTGCAACTCGTGCAAGGCACCTGGCACATGGACATGCCCTACGCGGCGCTGGAGGTGTTGTCCCTGGCGGCGAACGACCGGGTCTTCTATCGCGTGACGGATGGCGCCGGCCGCGTGGTGACGGGATATCCGGACCTGCCGGCCCCGCCCCGGTTGACGGCGGACGACCCGCAGCCTGCGCTGTTCGATGCTGCCTACAGCGGTGAGCTCGTGCGGTTCGCGGTGCTGCGGCACGAGATCGCCGGCCCGGAAGCGAACGCGGTCGCGATCGTTCAGGTTGGCCAGACGCGGCTCGCGCGCGACGCGCTGGCCACCGACATCGTGTGGCGGGCCACGCTGATCATCGGCATCCTGACGCTCGCCGTGCTGGCGCTGGTGTGGGTGGGCGTGCACCGCTCATTGCGGCCCGTGGCCCGCGTCGAGCGGGAGCTGTTGACGCGGCAGGCGTCGGCATTGAGCCCGATCGAAAGCCCGGTACCGCGTGAACTGGTGCAGCTCGTGGCTGCGCTCAACGGATTCATGGCGCGCCTGGCGGGCAACCTGGATACCCTGCGTGTCTTCATCGCCGATGCCGCGCATCAGTTGCGAACGCCTTTGGCGGCCTTGCGCGCACAGGTGCAGGTGGCGCTCGACGAAGACGATCCCGCCGAGCAGCGCCGCAGTCTGATCGCGGTGGATCGCAACGCCGCGCGGCTTACGCGGCTCGTCAACCAACTGCTGAGCGATGCCAGCGTCAATCACCGCAGCAGTCTGCAACGCTTCGAGCGGCTGGACGCCGTGGCGCTGGTGCGCGATGCGTTGCAGGACGTGGTGCCTCAAGCCGATCCGCATCCCGATGTGATCTGGCATTGCGCGTTGGCGCACGCGCCATTGCAAGGCGATGCGTTGATGTTGCGCGAAGCCGTCAAGAACCTGATCGACAATGCGCTCAAGCATGGCTCGCCCGATCGAACGCCGGTGGTGGTCACCCTCGAACGGGATGACGAGTCGTGGCGCCTGACGATCGACGACCAGGGGCCGGGCATTCCGCCCGCGCAGGCGCAGACGATTTTCGACCGTTTCGTGCGCGGCGCGGGTACCCGCGCAGGGGGAGCAGGCCTGGGCTTGTCGATCGTGCGCCGCGTAGTGGAAGGCCATCGCGGTACGATCGTGCTCAGCAACCGCGTGGAAGGTGGACTGCGTGTCAGCGTGAGGTTGCCGGCGGCATGAAGACACACCTCATCATGGCCTCGATCGCGCTGGCCGCACTGTGCGCCGTAGCGCCGGCCCATGCGCTGGACGGCGAAACGCTGGACATCGGCCCGGCCGAGGCCACCGACGTGCTCACGATCGACGCCTCAACCAATACCCAGGTGTTCCTGGGCATTTTGCGCGACTTTCAGGCGCTCTACCCCGGCATGCGCGTGGTGTACACCGAATTGCCGACGCAAACACTTTACGACGACGCGCTGACCCGGCGCGCTGTACCGGGACCCGCGTCGCCCATGGCGCCAGAATCGGCTTCAGCAGCGGCGCGCAGCAGGCCTGACCTGATCATAAGCAGCAGCATGGATCTGCAGACCAAGCTGGTCAACGACGGCTACGCTCAGCCCCACGTCTCGCCTGAAACGACGGCGCTGCCCGAGTGGGCGCGCTGGCGCAATGAAGTGTTCAGCATCGGTGGCGAGGCAATGACTTTCGTCTACAACACCCATGCCATGGCGGCGCGCGATGCACCGCGATCGCGCCAGCAACTGCTCGCCATGCTGCGCGATCCCGCCCAACCGCTGCAAGGCAAAATCGGCACCTACGATGTGGCCCACAGCGGCATCGGCTACATGGCCGCCACACAGGACGCGCGCCGCGACAGCATGGCCGGCGCGCTCTGGGCGGCAATGGGCAACCGCGCCGCCGTGGTCGATGCGTACAGCGACGGCCTGCTCGACCGCATCGAACGCGGCGAGTTGACGCTGGGCTACAACGTGCTCGAATCGTATGCGCAGCGGCGCATTGCAGCGGGCGCGCCACTGGGCATCGTGCGGCCCGATGACTACACGCTGGTCGTGTCGCGCGTGGCGCTCATCCCGCGCGACGCGCGTCGCCCGGAACTGGCCCGTCGCTTTCTCGACTACGTGCTGTCGGCGCGCGGCCAGGAGACCATGCAGCGCGAATCGCGGATGCTCACGGTACGTACCGATCTGGATGCAAAAGCGTTTACCGGCGCCATGCGTCCGGTGGCCCTGGGAACCGGGCTGCTCGTCTACCTGGACGATCTCAAACGGCAGAATTTTCTGCAGGCCTGGCGCGGCGCCATCGGGCAGCGGGCGGCGTCAGCCGGGCATTGAATCGGGCGGTGCGTTGGACGGTGAGTCGGGCTGCATGTCGCGCGCGGTGGCCAGCGGCAAGGCGATCAGGTCGGCTACGCGCCGCGCGAACACTTCCATGGCGAACGGCTTGGTCAGAACCTGCATGCCCGCGTCGAGATGGCCATGGTTGAGCACCGCATTTTCGGCATAGCCGGTGATGAACAATACCTTCAGCGCGGGCCGCAATACCTTTGCCGCATCGGCGACCTGGCGCCCATTCATGCCGTTCGGCAAGCCGACATCGGTGATCAGCAAATCGATGGCGGCGGGCGAACGCAGCAGCACCAGTCCCGACGGTCCGTCCTCGGCCTGCAGCGTGGCGTACCCCAACTCTTCCAGCACTTCTGCGGCCAGCATGCGAATCGCCGGCTCGTCATCGATGATCAGCACCGTAGCGGACGGCACCTGGACATCGATGTCTGGCGTGCACGCGGCGGCGTCTGCGTCCGAATCGGTCTCGGCCGAGGATGCTCGTCCGCTTGCGGGGTCCGCGTCGCGGCGCGGCAAGTACAGCTGGACCGTCGTGCCGGAACCCACCCGCGACACGATGCGGGCGATGCCGCCGGATTGCTGGGCAAATCCATACACCATCGACAATCCGAGACCGGTGCCCTGACCGATCGGCTTGGTGGTGAAGAAAGGATCGAAGGCGCGCGCGATATCGTCCGGCGCCATCCCGCAGCCATCGTCGGTTACGGCCAGCGACACATAGTCGCCCGCGGCCACGCCCAGCGCCCGCGCTGCCCGTTCGTCCAAAGTGTCGTTCGTCGTCACGATCGTCAATCGGCCGCCGTCGGGCATCGCATCGCGTGCGTTGATGCAAAGATTCAGCAAGGCACTTTCGAGTTGATTGCGATCGACCAGAGCGGTCCACAGCGCGGGAGCAGTCTGCTGCTGGGTGGTGATCTGCGGCCCGACCGTGCGCCGGATCAATTCGTCCATGTCGGCCACCAGACGGTTCACGTCTGTATGCCGCGGATCGAGCGTCTGCCGTCGCGAAAAGGCCAGCAGCCGGTGCGTCAGTGACGCCGCGCGTTTGGCGGCGCCCTGGGCCGTGTCGAGGTACCGCTCGATACCCTGCGATTCACCGCGCGCCAGCCGCAACTTGAGCAGTTCGAGGCTTCCGGTGATGCCGGTAAGCAGGTTATTGAAATCGTGCGCGAGGCCGCCCGTCAGCTGGCCGACGGCCTCCATCTTCTGCGCCTGGCGCAGCGCGTCCTGCGCCGACGCCAGCGCCAGCTGGCGCTCTTTCTCCACGCTGATGTCGCGCCCTACCCCGGTCAGGCGCTCGCCGCCCGGCTCGGGCGAGATCGTCCATGAAAACCAGCGCCACGTACCGTCGCGGCGCAGCAACCGGTTCTCGATCCGGCGCGATTCGCCCGTCGCCCGCATGATGTCAAAGGCCTCCAACACCACGTTCACGAAATCCTCGGGATGCAGGATGGCGCGGTAGTGCATCGCATACAACTCCGCTTCGCCATAGCCCAGCACCCGCGTCCATGACGGGCTTACCCGCAGCAGCCGGCCTTCGTAGTCGGCCACCACCAGCAAGTCGTCACTCAGCTCCCAAAGGCGGTCCCGTTCGGCGGTACGCAAGGCCAGTTCGGCGGCCTGCGTTCTGGCGTCGGTCACATCCCGCGCGCTGCAGAAAAATCGGTTGTTTTCGGTGACGCCGAACCACGACAGCCAGCGATAGCTGCCATCGCGGCACCGGTAGCGATTCTCGAAACGGTACAACGGCAGCCCGCTGGCGAGCTGGCGGACGACCTCCTCGGTTTCGGCGCGATCGTCGGGGTGGACGAATTCGGTGTAGTGACGCCCGATGAGCTCGGTATCCTGCCATCCCAATGTGGCGGTCCATGCCGGATTGGCGCTTTCGAAGCAGCCCGACATGCCGAAAATAGAGAGCAGATCCGGACTGATGTGCCAGGTGCGGCTGCGCTCATGCGCGCGCAACGCGATCTGACGCTCGAGATCGGCATTCAGATCGCGCAGGCGCTGTTGCGAAAGCACCGTTTCGGTGGTGTCCGTGGCCACGCAATACATGCCGCCCACGTCACCGGCATCGTCCAGCAACGGCACCCATGAAAAGCTGAACCACGCGATATCGTCCGCCGCACGACCCGGCAGCACGATGGGCATATCCTTGACCCATTGTGCGTCACCGCCCAGGGTGGCCAGCACGAGCGGACGAAGATCCTCCCACACTTCCGACCAGAGCTCGGCAAACGGCATCCCCAATCCGACAGGATGCTTGGCGGCACAAAACGGGACGTACGCGTCGTTATAGAGTGAAATCAGCCGCGGACCCCACGCGATGTACACGGGCTGCTTGGAGCGCAGCATGAGGCTGACGGCAGTGCGCAAACTTTGCGGCCACTGCGTGATGGGGCCGAGTGGCGAATGCGCCCAGGGGTAGTCGCGTATCCGCGTTCCCATTTCGCCACCCGCATCGAGAAATCGCACATCCATGCCCGGTTGCATCGCGCTCGCGCCACTTTTCCTTGATTATCGAGGCGGAAGTCTATCCGGGTTGCGCCCAACGCGCACGTTTCGTGGCAGAACTATATGCGGTCCAATCGTGTCATCGTTTTGCCGGCCACGTCGTTCACCCAGGGGCATTGCTCGCTGCGTACGCGTGCAAACGCCAGAACTCGCGCATTCGTCGATCATCTGGTCGAGCGCTTCGACAATTTCGTGTTTTGACGCGCATGCTTTCACCCCGATTTCCAGGTGCTGTCGAACCGCTTTCAAAGGGGATATTTACCCCTAAAAAGAGATTCCCAAGCCGAAAAAGCAGGAGTAGACTCGCATCCGTTTTGACAACTGCGGAGACCCACGTGGGTACATGTTCGAGTGAGAGTAGACGGCCGGTGCACGTGACCGGCACCCCTCAGGCGAGATAACGCGCAGGTCACTGCCGCTGTCTCGCTGAATGCGAGAAGCGGCCCATCGGCACGCGTACTCATTCAAGTACGCGCCTCATCCCCCTTCTCTTTGGACTCCCCGGTGTGCGATCGCTTCCGATCGCAGGCCACGAACGCGCATGCCCAGCCGGCATGCGTGCCGGCCCGTCACGCCTTTCATTTTCGGCGCGACGGCCGGCGGTACGCGCGCGCACCCTTCGCCCTTTTCGGCATGCAAGGAGGACGCCATGCGTTTTATTCAAATGAGAGCTTTCTTCGCGGGATTCCTGAACTCCCGCCACATTTCCCGGCACTTCCGGCGCGTCGCGCTGCTGGACACCCTGGCCCGCACCGGCGTGGATCGGGCGGTGCCCAATCCGCTGGAGACGGCGCTGAATCAGGCGGCCACAAGCACAGCGGTCGAGGTGCTGCAACGCCTGGGCGCCCGCCTGGACGGCATGACGACCGAGCAGGCGGATCTCACGCGCGCCAGCGTCGGCGCCAATGAGGTCGAACACGAAAAGCCGCTGACCTGGTGGCGGCATCTTTGGCACTGCTACAAGAACCCGTTCAACATTCTGCTGACGGTGCTCGCGCTCGTCTCGTATGTGACCGAAGACGATAAAGCGACCCTCGTGATCGGCACGATGGTGGTGCTCTCGACGGTGCTGCGCTTCTGGCAGGAAGCGCGGTCGAACAAGGCTGCCGATGCATTGAAGGCAATGGTGAGCAACACGGCCACGGTATTGCGGCGGGCCGCCGATCCGGCCCGTGGAGATATTGCAGCGGGCCCGTTCGATGATGCACCGGGATGCCGCCGGGACGCCGTCGCCACGGGGCGTGGTGCGGCCCCATCCGCAATCGACGGCACAGCGGCTAGCCGCCTGCGCGATGCGCACGCCACCGAACTCCCGATCGGTGCATTGGTACCGGGCGATATCGTGCTGCTGTCGGCAGGCGATATGATCCCCGCCGACTGCCGTCTGCTATCGGCCCGCGATCTCTTCGTCAGTCAGTCGGCCATGACCGGCGAATCGATGCCGGTGGAGAAATTTGCGGTGTTGCGCGATGGTGCCGCGACGGGCAGCGCGCTCGATCTCGACAACATCGTGTTCATGGGCACGAACGTCATCTCGGGCGCTGCCCGCGCCGTCGTGGTGGGCACAGGCAATCGCACCTATTTCGGAGCACTCGCCACCCGCGTAACCGCCACGGACCGCGCACCCACCGCCTTTCAAACCGGCGTCAACAAGGTGAGCTGGCTTTTGATCCGCTTCATGTTCGTCATGGCGCCGTTGGTGCTCTTCATCAACGGCTTCACCAAAGGCGATTGGATGGAAGCGTTGCTGTTTGCGCTGTCGATCGCCGTGGGGCTCACGCCTGAAATGCTGCCGATGATCGTGACCTCGACCCTGGCCAAGGGCGCGGTCGTCCTGTCGCGCAAGAAAGTCATCGTCAAGCGGCTCGACGCCATCCAGAATTTTGGCGCAATGGATGTGCTCTGCACGGACAAAACCGGGACGTTGACGCAGGACAAGATTGCGCTTGCGCGCCATGTCGACGTCTGGGGCGAGCCCTCGGACGCCGTGCTCGAAATGGCCTATCTGAACAGCTACTACCAGACCGGTTTGAAGAATCTGCTGGACGTGGCAGTGCTCGAACACGTGGAAGTGAATCAAACGTTGAATCCGGTGCGCAACTACCGCAAGGTGGACGAGATTCCCTTCGACTTTCAACGCCGCCGGATGTCCGTCGTCGTGGCCGAGCAGGAAGATCACCATGAGCTCATCACCAAAGGCGCCGTGGAAGAGATTCTTGCCATCTGCACCCGGGTGCGGCATGGCAACGCGACCGAAGTCCTGACGCCCGCCCTCTTCGAGCGGATTCGCGCCGTGACCGGGGCACTCAATGCGGAAGGCTTGCGCGTGGTGGCGGTGGCCGCGCGCGAACTGCCGCCCACGCAGCCCACCTATGGCGTGGCCGATGAGCGCGATCTGACCTTGCTGGGTTACGTGGCGTTTCTCGATCCCCCGAAGGAAACGACCGCCCCTGCGTTGCGGGCGTTGGCCGAGCATGGCGTGGCCGTCAAAGTGCTCACGGGCGACAATGAACTCGTCACCCTGAAAGTGTGTCGCGATGTGGGCATGCCGATCGACCGTGCCGCAATGTTGCTGGGGCCAGACATCGATGCGTTGAACGATGCGGCGCTGGCCGCGGCCGTCGAACGCACCGCCGTTTTTGCAAAGCTCACGCCGGCCCACAAGGAACGCATCGTTCAAACCTTGAAGCACAACGGCCATGTGGTGGGCTTCATGGGCGACGGGATCAACGACGCCCCGGCTCTGCGCGCGGCCGATATCGGCATCTCGGTGGATACCGCCGTGGACATCGCCAAGGAAGCCGCGGATATCGTGCTGCTCGAGAAAAGCCTGATGATTCTGGAAGAAGGCGTGCTCGAAGGCCGCCGCACGTTTTCCAACATGCTCAAGTACATCAAGATGACGGCCAGCTCGAACTTCGGCAATGTGTTTTCGGTGCTGGTGGCCAGCGCCTTCATCCCGTTTCTGCCGATGTTGCCGATGCATCTTCTGGTGCAGAATCTGCTCTACGACGTGTCGCAGATCGCGATTCCGTTCGACAATGTCGACGAGGATCTGCTCAAGAAGCCCCAGCATTGGCACCCCGCCGACGTGGGCCGGTTCATGCTGTTCTTCGGTCCGATCAGTTCGGTATTCGACATCCTGACGTACGCCATGATGTGGTTTGTGTTCGGTGCTAACTCGCCCGAACATCAAACACTGTTTCAGTCGGGCTGGTTCGTTGTCGGCTTGCTCACGCAGACGCTGATCGTGCATATGATCCGCACGCCGAAGCTGCCGTTCATTCAAAGCCGGGCCTCGATGCCCCTGCTGGTAATGACCGGGCTGATCATGGCGGTCGGGATCTTCCTGCCAATGGGACCGCTCGCAGGCTACTTCAAGCTGGAGGCCTTGCCACCGCTCTACTTCGTGTTCTTGCCGCTGATCCTGATGGCGTACATGACCTTGACGCAGGCCATGAAAGGCTTCTACCGCCGCCGCTATGGGTGGCAATAGTCAGTGGTGGCAATAGTCAGTGGTGGCAAGAAGCCACTGGAATGGCAATCACTCAGCCGTGCGGCTGGAAATCTCTCCGCACGGCCGAAACTGGCAAAACGCCGCGTTCCAGTACTGGACGTGGATGTCGTCGCGCTCAGATGCGGGCGGCGACCTTCCAGATCGGGGCACCGGGTTCGCGCTTGATCAACCACGCACGCGGTTTGACCGCGTTGCCCGAATTGGTGGTGTAGGCACCGATCCACAGCTTGATCTGCTGCGCGTCGATCACCGTGCACTGTGCGGGCGCCTCGGTGCCGTCGGAAAACGCCACTTCAACGGCCAGACTTTCCACGGCATCGGGTAAATCGCCGATGCGGACACCGCATCCGGGATAAGCGTGGGAATCGCGAAAACTGATCTGCATAATGCTCCTTGACGTGCCGCTACTCAATCGCTGAGGATATCGCATCCCGTCCGATGCACGATTCTTACCCTCGGCGACACGTCAGTCTTCGCCGCAAAACGTCGCTCCAATGCGACGTTTTGCGCATTCGAGCCTGCAGAGGTGCGACGTCTTGCCCAATCGGCCCGCACATGCGCGCGACTGGCGAGGCCCGAGACGGCCAGTGAACGACGAAGGGCCTGGTGCCGTTACGAGATCCGCCCTTCCTCGATCGCGTGACACGTGACCACGCTGAGTCCCGCCGCCAACGCCTTCGGTTCTTCCGACTTGCAGCGTGCATTGGCGTGCGGGCAACGCGGATGAAACGTGCAACCCGAGGGCGGATTGAGCGGGTTCGGCACTTCGCCGGCCACGCGGGTGCGCGCTTTTCCGTTGCCATGCATATCCGGAATCGCTTCCAGCAGCATGCGCGTATACGGATGCCGCGGCTGTGCGAACAGCGCATCGCGCGGCGCCACTTCAACGATGCGCCCAAGATACATGACGCCCACACGATCGGCCACGTGATGCACCACCGCCAGATTGTGCGAGATGAAGAGATACGTCAGCCCCAGACGGCGCTGCAGATCTTTCATCAGATTGAGCACCTGCGCCTGCACGGATACGTCCAGGGCCGAGGTGGGTTCATCGCACACGAGCAACGCGGGCTGCACGGCCAACGCCCGGGCGATGGATATGCGCTGCCGTTGTCCGCCCGAAAACTGATGCGGAAACCGTTGCTGATCGGCCGGGTCCAGGCCGACCTGCGTCAGCAGCTCCGACACGCGCGCGACCCGTTCGCGCGGCGTCATCTGCGTGTGGGTCTTGAGCGGCTCGGCGATGATGCGCCCTACCCGCCAGCGTGGATTCAAGCTCGCGTAGGGATCCTGAAAAATCATCTGCAGGCGGCTGCGCATTGCCTTGCCGCCGGGCTGCGTCATGCGATCCAGAGGCTGACCTTCAAACAAGATGCGCCCGCGCGTCAATCCATACAGACCGACCAGCATGCGCGCGACGGTCGATTTGCCGCAACCGGATTCACCGACCAGGGCAAACGTTTCGCCACGTCCGATATCGAACGTGACGCCGTCCACGGCGCGCAAATCGACACGTGGCTTGCGGCTGATCACGCGTTCGAGCCAAGGCGGCGAGACGTCGAACCAGCGTGCTGCGTCCTCGACGCGAACCAGCGGATCGGCCACGCGTGCAGTATGCATCGGTATCGTCATGCGACCTCCGCTTGATCGTGTAACCAGCAGGCGGCGCGCGTGGCACCGGCCGGCATGAGTTCGGGCCGCTCCTGCGTACATCGCGGCATGCGGTGCACACATCGCGGGTTGAATGCACACCCAGGCGGAATCGCGGTGAGGCGCGGCATGCTGCCGTCGATCTGCACCAGTCGCTCCACATGGCCGTCCAGCGTCGGAATCGAGCCCATCAGGCCGGCCGTATAAGGATGGCTGGGCCTGTGGATGACCTCGGAGACTGGCCCCACCTCGACCACGCGGCCCGCATACATCACCGCCACGCGATCGGCGGTTTCGGCAATCACGCCCATGTCGTGGGTGATGAGCATGACGGCGGCCCCGTGCTCGCGGCACAGTTTCTTGAGCAGCTCGATGATCTGCGCCTGGATCGATACATCCAGCGCCGTGGTGGGCTCGTCGGCCACCACCAGCTTGGGCTCGGCCGCAAGGGCCAGCGCAATCACCACGCGTTGCCGCATGCCGCCCGAGAACTGGTGCGGATAGTGATCGATCCGCTCGCGCGCGGCCGGAATGCCGGTCGACGCCAACAGATCAATGGCGCGCTGGCTTGCCTGCGACCAGGTCATCGGCAAATGTGTGACGATCGTCTCGGCCAGTTGACGGCCGACCGTATAGAGCGGGTTAAGCGAGGTGAGTGGATCCTGGAACACCGCGCCGATCTCCCGGCCCCGAATACGGCGCATGGCCTCGTCCGGCAGGTTGTCGATACGGCGGCCCTCCAGCAGGATCTCGCCGCTGGCAATGCGCCCCGGCGGCTCGAGCAAACCGATGATGGAAGCACCGGTCAGCGATTTACCGGCGCCCGATTCGCCCACCACCCCCAGCACTTCGCCGGCGGAAATGGAAAACGAAACATCGTTCAGGGCCTTGAGTGTGCCGCGGCGGGAGGGAAACTCCACGCAGAGATTGCGGACTTCGAGAAGTTGAACCATAGACATCAGGAAAGCCTGGGGTTGAGCGCATCGCGCAGCCAGTCGCCCAGCAGGTTTACCGACAGCACCAGCAATACCAGCGCCAGCCCCGGGAAAATCGTGATCCACCACTCGCCGGAGAACAGGAAATCGTTGCCGATGCGAATCAGGGTGCCCAGTGACGGCGACGTGGACGGCACGCCCACCCCCAGAAATGACAAGGTAGCTTCGGTGATGATGGCCGTGGCCAGATGCACCGTGGCCAGCACCAGAACGGGGCCGGTCACGTTGGGCAGCACGTGCTGGAACATGATTACCGGCGAGGACACGCCGATCACCCGCGCAGCCTGCACATACTCGCGCCCTTTCTCGACCAGCGTCGAGCCGCGCACGGTGCGCGCATACTGCGGCCAGCCGGCCAGCGATATCGCGCCGATCAACACCGGGAAGGCGATGTTTTCGTGCATTTCACGTGGAAACGCTGCTCGCGCCACGCCGTCGATCAACAGCGCGATGAGGATGGCGGGAAAGGACAGCTGCACGTCGGCGATACGCATGATGAAGGCGTCGATCCGACCGCCCGCGTAACCCGCCAGAAGTCCCAGCGCGATACCCACCACCATGGAGATCACGACCGCTGCCAGCCCGATCAACAATGACACCCGCGATCCGTAAAAGATCGCCGACAACAGATCCCGGCCCTGGCTATCGGTACCCAGCGGGTAGTTGCCGCTGCCGCCCTCGGACCATGCCGGCGGCAGAAGTGCATCGAGCAGCTCCACCGTGGTGAGGTCGAAGGGATTGTGCGGCGCCACCCATCCTGCACCGAACGAACAGACCAGAAAGAGCAGCAGCATCAGACTGGCGATGACCGCCACCGGCGAATGCCGCCAGGCCCAGGCGAGATCGCTGTCCCACCATCGTTTGAACGTTGCACTCATCAATGACCTCCCGTGCCGCGCGAAACACTCATGCGAAGACGAGGATCGACCACGAAATACAGTAAATCGACGATCAGATTGATCACCACGAACACCAACGCGATCAGGCACAGATACGCAGCCATCACCGGAATATCGGCGAACTGCACGGCCTGGATGAACAGCAGCCCCATGCCCGGCCACTGGAACACCGTCTCGGTGACGATGGCGAAGGCGATGATGCCCCCCAGCTGCAGTCCGGTAATCGTGATCACCGGCACAAGCGTGTTCTTCAGTGCATGGCCGAAATGGATCGCCCGGCGCTTGAGCCCGCGCGCGCGGGCAAACTTGATGTACTCGGAACGCAGCACCTCAAGCATCTCGGAGCGCACGAGCCGCAGCACCAGCGTCAGTTGGAACAGCGACAGCGTGATCGCCGGCAAAATCAGGTGCGTCCAGCCGCTTTTGGTAAGCAGACCGGTACTCCACCACCCGATCGACACCGTTTCGCCGCGGCCGTAGCTCGGCAACCAGCCCAGTCCGACCGAAAAGATCAGGATGAGCAAAATGCCGATAAGGAAAGTCGGTAACGAGACGCCGAGCAGCGACACTGCAAGCACGAGCTGCGACAGCGCGCCATGCCGCTTGAGCGCCGTGTATACGCCCAGGGGGACGCCAAGCACCAGGGCAATCAATGCCGCGGCGAACGACAGCTCGAGCGTGGCGGGCAGCCGCGACTTGAGCATATCGGACACCTTTTCGCTTTGCCGCAGCGACATACCGAAGTCGCCTTGAACCGCATTGCCGACGAACTTGGCGAACTGTACGGGCGCGGAGGCATTGAGCCCCAGACGCTCGCGCAATTCGGCGCGCTCGGCGGCCGTGCCGTCCTGGCCAAGCATGGTGGAGACGGGATCCCCGACGTACTGGAACAATACAAAGGCAAGCAAGGCGACCGTCAACATCACGGCCGCTGCCTGCATCAAACGACGCAGAATGAATGCAAACACGTCAGTCGATCTTTACCCATTCCGCGACCAGACGGTTGTCGGCGCGGTGAACCACTTCCACGTTGGGCCGCATGGCCCAGGGGATGACCTGGTCGTGCAGCGGGATGTGGCCGAACTCCCTGGCGTGAATCTCGAGCGCCTTGTGAATGGCTGCATCGCGCTTGGGCACGTCGGTTTCCGTCTTGATGCCATCGATCAGCGCGTCGACTTCCTTGTTCTGGTAGTTGCCCAGATTGTAGGAACCGTCGGCGCCCTCACCCTTGCTGCGGATCAGGCTCTGCAGCGAGTACATCGCATCGAACGTCGGCACCCCCCAGCCGAACAGGAACGCGCTCGTGTCGCCCGATTGGGTTTTGGGGAAATACGTGGCGCGCGGCATGGCGTTGAGCGCAGCCTTCACGCCCACCTTGGCCCACATTCCCACCACGGCCTGGCAGATGGCTTCGTCGTTGATGTAGCGGTTGTTCGGACAGTCCAACGTGAACTGCAGCGTGCCGTCGTAACCGGCTTCTTTCAGCAGTGCGCGCGAACGTTCGGGGTTGTAAGGCACGCGCTTGTGCAGCGCCTCGGTCCAGCCATGTACCTGCGGGGCGATCATCGTGCCTGTGGGTGCGGACAAGCCGCGCATCACGGCGCGCTTGATGGCATCGGTATCGATAGCCAGATAAAGCGCTTCGCGCACTTTCACGTCGGCAAACGGGTTCTTGCCCTTGATCGACGAATACAGCAGCTCGGGGCGCTTCTGATCGAGGCCGATGTAGATCGTGCGCGTTTCGTTGCCCTCGACCACCTTGGCCTGCTTGCGCAGACGATCCAGATCCTGGGCGGCGGGATCGAGCACGAAATCGATCTCGCCCGAGAGCAATGCCGCGGTACGCGTGGCGTTCTGCTTGATCGGCGTATAGGTCATTTCGGTGACATTGCCGGTTTTCTCGGCCTTGTTCCACCAGTCGGCGTTCTCGACGAACACCGTGCGCACGTCGATCTCACGCGACTTCAGTTTGAAGGGGCCTGTGCCATTGGTATTGCGGGCAGCAAAGGTTTCCTCTTTATTGACGAAGTCCTGCGGCTTGGTGACGTTATTCTTTTCGGACCAGGCGCGGTTCATGATGAACACCAGCGGCAACTGGTTCAGCAATACTGGATTGGGCGCGGTCAGTTCGATGTCGATGGTGAAATCATCGACACGGCGAACGTCCTTGATGCCGGTCGTATATGCCTTGTAGTTCGAGGTCGGCGCCATTGCGCGCTGCACGGAGAACACCGCATCGTCGGCCGTGAAGGCGGCACCATCATGGAACTTCACGCCCTGGCGCAGTTTGAAGCGCCACAGTGTGGGCGAGGTCTGCTCCCACGACGTGGCCAGACGCGGTACGACCTTGAAGTTCCGATCGTAGGTGACCAGGGGCTCGTACACGTAGCTGTTGGCCGCGATCGTCAGGCCTTCATTTTGCGAATGCGGATCGAACGTCAGGATGTCGCCCTGGCTGGCCCATTTGAAGGGTTTGGCGTGGGCCATGGCGGGGATGGCGAGCGCCGTCGCGAGTGCGAGGCCGAGAACGGTATGGCGAAGTGACATGGCAGTCTCCTGACAGCTTGCTTAAGCAGAGGCCGGATAATGCCGGAGCGCCTCCAAAGCGGTCAATTAACGTAAACCCCGCTGCCATCGCCACCTAAAATGTCAGCAACATGTCAGTAAAACGTGAGAAAGCCGCTCAACGGCGGGCTTTTTGCAATATCTGAATGGTTATGAACGCCTGATTGCTATGTCCAGCCGATCGATCAGGCATTAAGTAGGTTGTGCTGCAAGTGAGTGACTGCTACGCGGCTTCGGCGACGCAGATGGTGCAATGTGGGTGCACCGCAATCGGACTTGTCTTATACCGTGCGGGCGCTTCGATGGTCGCGCACGATCGAGGGATGGCTGCCCATGTGATGTTTGCCCATGATGGCCCGACGATCGCGGTAGGCGGGGTGCTGAGGATGAAGACGCTCCTGCGCCGCGGCCAGCAAGCTCTGCGCGTGACGCAGCTCATAAGCGGCCTGCGCATAGACCGCATAGTCGCGGGACGCCAGAGAGCGCGTTGCGAAAGCTTCCACGGCCCGAAAGCGCTCCAGCGCGGTGTGCAAATGGGCGATGGCATCGTCCAGATTCATAACACTTCCTAGTAGACGTCCTGCGTGACGGGACGGTGCTTCGCACGGCGCGTGCCAGCATTTACGCCGCGCATCCGCTAAGCGTGTTCTTAGTTGAAGGCTCGATAATTTTGTCTATTTTCGGTTGCGCCGCGCCAGGCCAGTCGGGAATCGAACCGGTGCGGCTAGGGAAATTACTACTAGGCAGTAGCAATTGTCAAAGAAAAAAGGCGTACCAGTACGACTTTTCAGTATTTCGTAAGCGTGACGCGATCTGTTATTGGCGCCGCGGGTCGGCGCGCATGCCATCCAGGATGAGGGTGCCGATCACGTCCGCAAGCTGCTCGTCGTGCGGCGCAGGGGGACGAAAACGCGAAAATCGTTCCATCATTCCCATGAACGCCTGTGCAAAAAGTTCCGGCGTAATCTCCGCCCGGAAAAATCCCGTTGCCTGTTCTGCACGCAGGTTTTCAGTGATTTGCGCACAAAGCGCACTCTTGAGCGTTTCGGCCGATGCTGACTGCGTAAAGCCGATCTGCGTCAGATCCGGGTCGGCCCAAAGAATGGTCAGCAGTTTCTGGATGGTGAGCCGCACGCGTGCGTCGACTGCCGTCGCCGGCACATCCGCACCGATCAGCGCCTCGCCGACCGCATCCTGAAGCCGGCGGCCGAACAGCGTGACCAGTTCGTCATACGCGGCCTGTTTGCTGAAGAAATAGAGATAAAAGACGGGTTGGCTGACACCCGCGCGCGCCACGATATCGCTGATGCGCGTGGCGACGAACCCTTTCTTGGCAAACTCTACACTGCATGCGGCCAACAGCCGACCGCGCGTGCGCTCTCCTTTGGTGGAGACGTCCGATTTGTTGCGCAATCGTGTTGCAGCAGGGCGGTCGGGGCTCATACTGGCGAAAGTAGTCTTCCCCGTCCGAAATGTAAAGACGTCGGCAATCAAGGACAACCCGCGTCCGGTGGCGCCCTCCTTCGTCGTCGCCTTAGCGCTGGGCGTCGGTCACGGGAACCGCCGGTACGAGCACGAAGTCGGGTCCCATGGCCCTGACCTGATCCACGCGCTGGCGGTCGCGACGCGTAATCTCGAATCGCCACCCGTTCCATGTCACGATTTCACCGACATCCGGGATGCGTCCCGCCACCCGCAGCAGGTAGCCGGCCAGTGTCGCATCGGGGTGCGGGCGCGCCAGCTCCGGCTCGTTGAGCTCGCGGCGTGCTTCGTCGATCGGCAACCGGCCGTCCAAAAGCCACGATCCGTCCACCATGCGCGTGGCCTGTACGCGGCCCTCGGCATCGTGCTCCGGCAAATCGCCGCCCACGGCAGTCAGCACATCCATCGGCGTTACCAACCCTTCGCACTGCCCGTGCTCGTCGACCACGATGAGCATGTGGTCGCGCGATACGCGAATCTGCTCGAGCAGCTTGAGCACCGGCGTCGTTTCGGTCACGAAGCGCGGTTGACGCGCAATGGCCACCAGATCCACGGGCCCCGGTTGCTGCAGCGCCACCAGGGCATCCTTGAAATGCACCACACCGACCACATTACCCGGCTCGCCCTCGCACAAGGGCATGCGGGAGTGGCCGAGCGCGAACTTGCGTAGTACTTCTTCGTGGGTGTCGGCCACGTCCAGCCAGGTCATGCGTCCGCGCGGCACCATGATGGCACGCACATCGCGCGTGCCGATGGCCAGCACGCGCTCGATCATCGTGCTTTCTTCCGGCGCAAAAGTCGCCTCGCCGCTCGGGTCGCCTACCAGCGCGATCATGTCGTCGGCGCTGGTGTCGGATTGCTTCTCGCGGCCTGCGGCCAGCAGACGCAACACCGCCTGTGCCGTGCGGTCGCGTCGGCCGGCGGCGCTCGCCGTTCGGATCCGATTGCGACGCGCCAACTGATTGCAGGCTTCGATCAGGATGGCGAATCCGATGGCGGCGTACAGATAACCCTTGGGGATGTGGAAGTCCAGACCTTCGGCCACCAGGCTGAAGCCGATCATCAGGAGCAATCCCAGACACAGGATCACGACGGTGGGATGGCGGCTCACGAACGCCATCAGCGGCCGGCTGGCCACCATCATCAACGCCATGGCGAAGATCACGGCGGTCATCATGATGCTGATTTCCTCGACCATACCCACGGCGGTAATCACCGAATCGAGCGAGAACACCGCATCGAGCACCACGATCTGCGCGATCACGTGCCAGAACACCGCATGCTGTGTGCGCTTGCCGCCCACATGCTCGGCCGCGCCCTCGAGACGCTCGTGCAGCTCCATCGTCCCCTTGAACAGCAGGAACATGCCGCCGAAGATCAGAATGAGATCCCGACCGGAGAAATCCATGCCAAACAGCGTGAAGAGCGGCGCGGTGAGCGTGACCACCCACGCGATGCTGGCGAGCAACGCCAGCCGCATGATCAGGGCGAGCGAAAGGCCGATCATGCGCGCGCGGTTGCGTTGATGCTCCGGCAGTTTATCCGCGAGAATGGCGATGAACACCAGGTTGTCGATACCCAGCACCACTTCAAGCACGATCAGCGTCGCCAGGCCCAGCCAGGCAGTCGGATCGGCCATCCAGTCGAAAAACATCATCTTCCTTGGAAGTAAAAAAAACGGGCGTGCGCGGCCCTCACCTGCTACGGATCAGCGCGGCGGGCGTGGTGCGGCGGCAAGCAGGCCGGCCACACGCATGAGATCGGTATCGGAAAGTGCGCCGGTCACGGCGTACGCCCACTCGCCTTGCTGCCAGTGGACGATGGTTTCATCGTCTTTGCGGGAGGTGGTGAGTCCCTGGGCGATGGCCGGGGAGGTGCCGCGCGCAGCGAATACGGACACGGCGCCAAAGGCATCGGCGTCGACGACGGTCTCGACACCGGGGCCGCCGCGCGATGGAAATACCTGCACATCGCGGATGCGCCACTGTTCAGGCAGCGCCGGCATGGGAATGCCGGTCAGCCGCAGGATTTCATCGGCGTCGAGATACGGCACTTCAGGTTGGGATTGCATCCCGGCACGCAACAGCGAGGTGCGATGCGCCATGACGGCGTCGTCCACGAATGCGGGCGACGCTTGCGCGACGCCGTTCGTGTTGAACGAGATCGCGGAGAAGCCGACGTGACCAGCCCAGCCGACACCAAACAGCGCCGCTGCGGCTGCCGTGCGCCGCAGGCGCGCCAACCATTGCCGCCGCCCGAGTGCACGCGCCAGCCGCTGCGCCAGTGCATTGGTATGGGCGTCGTCGGCCACAGCGCGTTCGCTCACACTGAGGCGCAGCGCGTCGCGGATGCGCAGGTCGGCCATTACCCGCATTGCTTCGCGCGAATGCTGCGAGAGGTAGGCTTCAACTTCGATGCGGCGCCGCGCATCCAGTTGATCGTCGACGTAGGCGTCGAGGTCGATATCGGAGATGGGGTTATCGGTCTGCATCCAAGCCTCCCACGACTTTAAGTTGTACCGGGCGTGCCGTGGCACCCGCATCGGCACCCGGCTCGCCATCCTCGAAGGCGCGCAACGCCGCGCGCGCACGACCGAGACGGGACATCAACGTACCGATCGGTACGGCCAACGTGCTCGCCGCGTCCTGGTAGGACAACCCTTCGATGGTGACCAGATGCAGCGCCGCGCGCTGGTCTTCCGGCAGCGCGTCGAACGCACGCTCGAGCTGATGCAGACGCACGACATGGTCATGCGTCGGACGCGATGCCACGGCAGCAGTGTGTTCGTCCAAAGCATCGGTCAGCGCGCCGCTGGATTGATGCGCGCGGCGATCGCTCACGAAAGTATTGTGCAGAATGGAGAACAGCCAGCCGCGCAGGCTGGCGCCATCTTTGAGCGCGTGGCGCTTTTCGTAGGCGCGGGTCAGCGATTCCTGGACCAGATCCTCCGCATCGTGCACATTGCGCGTGAGCGACCGCGCGTATCGGCGAAGCGCGCCGAGCTGGGCAACAACGTCAAAAGACGGCGAGTTGGAGGTCATAGTGGGATAGACGCCCGGCGCGGAAGTTTAATCCGCCGCGTTACATCATTTACAGTCACCGCACCCCCGGCACGAATGCCGAACCCGCGCATGAGCACTTCAAAATGCGGAAGGCCGACCACAGAATGGCCGGCCTTCGGTATTGATCCCGGCTGTCCCGTCGCGATCGGCGGGACAGGCGTGTCCAAACCTCAAACTTTCTTGTCACGGGCCTCGTCGGCCTCGATCGTGCGCTGCAGCGCTTCGTTCGATCCGGCACCCGGCACAACGATGTCGGCGATAGCCTCGCCGATGCCTTTCAAAATGCCGAGGTGCTCGTCGCCTTCCTGGGTCACGGTGTAGTTGCCGTCGGCGTGCTGGATCAGACCGCGCTGGTGCAACGTTTCGCGGTGCGCATCGTCAATCGGGCCTTCGCCGGACTTGATGCGACGCAGGGCTTCGAGTTCGTTCGAGTTCAGCATATTTCTACTCCCTTTTTTCAAAATCTGGCCGTAGAAAAGCAAGAAGCGCGCCCGATTGGAATGACCGGGCGCGCTTGCCGTACTGACGTCATCGGTTAAATGTCGTCGAACCCGCCATCGAAGCCGCCGCCGTCGTCAAAGCCGGGATCGTCGTACGACACCTGATCCGCGCCCGCATCGGGCCCCTGGTCCGCAGCCGCAGCATCGCCACCCTCGCCCGCAGTCTCCGCAGGCGGCTCGGCGGCATTCGCGTGATTGCCGCCCAGCATGTTGCCCAGCAAGCTGCCAAGCATCATGCCGCCCGCCACGCCCATCGCCGTTTGCATGGCACCCGCCAAAAAGCCGCCGCCACTCGCGCCCCGGCCAAATCCTGCACCGGCCAGGCCGCCCGCGGCGGGCGCAGCACCGGCATTGGGCGCGGCGCCAGCCGCCGCACCCGGCACCGCGCCGGCTCCCGTTACGCTGCCAGGAACCGCACCCGCACCGGGAGCGCCGCCCGGCACCGGCGCAGCATCGCGCTCGGGCGCACGGCCGAACGAATAGCCCAACCCGGTGTTGGCCGCAGCGGCCTTCGGCGCCGACTGCTGTTCCAATTGGGTGATCTTGTCTTGCGCTGCCTTCAGCGCCTGCTCTTGCACCACGACCGTTTGCGCGAGGTAATACGCGGCACCCGGTTGTTCGTTCACCCGCGAGGTGATGAATTTGTCGGCCTCGGCATCCCGTGGCACGCCTTGGCGCTCGAGTTCGCTCAACCGTCCAAACACACCGTCGATTGCAGCGCGGTCTTGTTGATTCATGATGACGTGCTCCCGTTAAAACGTAGGTCTTTCGCTTGTTCGCAATCGTTTGATCGCGAATCGCGGACTCGGTTCCAGCAGTCGTGCAATGCGCACGCCCGGCGACATGCTGCTCCGCATCGCAGCACCTCTCCCCTAGCTTGGGATCATCACGTCAAACGCAAGCCCGACGATCAAACGTGCTGACCGCCATTGACGTGGATCTCCGAGCCGTTGACGTAGGACGCCCCGCTCGTGCACAGAAAATACACCAGCGAGGCCACTTCTTCCGGTTTGCCCAGGCGATGCATCGGAATGCTGTTTTCCACAATCGCTTCGGTACCGGCCGACAGGATCGACGTGTCGATCTCGCCGGGCGCAATCGCGTTGACGCGCACCCCATGCGGGCCAAAGTCGTAAGCCATTTCACGCGTGAGCGCCGACAGCGCGGCCTTCGAGGTGGCATATGCCACGCCTGCGAACGGGTGCACCTTGCTGCCGGCGATCGACGTGACGTTGATCACGCAGCCCTGCGCGGCTTTGAGTTCGGCAAAAAGACCGCGCGCGAGCAAGGCGCTGGAGAACAGGTTGACGTTGAAAACTTTCAGCCAGGTCGTGTAATCGGTCTCGAGCACACCCAAGCGGCCCCCGTCCTCGCCTTTGGGCGACATGCCGGCATTATCGACAAGCGCGTGAAGCTTGCCATCGCCAAGCTTTTCCTTGATCAGTGCCACGCTGTTCTCGACGCCGGCGATATCTTCCAGATCGAGATGAATATGGTTGCGCTCGCCCTCCGACCAAGGGCACGCATCGGGCGCCCAGTTTTGCCGCGAGGCCGTGAACACACGCCATCCGGCCGCCTGGAAATGCTTGACCGTGGCATGGCCGATTCCCCGGCTCGCGCCGGTGAGCAATAGGGTTTTGGTTTCTTGAGTCATGACGAATCTGGCGGCCCGCCCGAAGAGGCGCAGCATCGAGAGCCATCATACATGGCGCCTCGGGCGTCAAACGCAGATGCGGGATGATCCGCAATCGCCAGAGGGCGCCGCGACGGACCGGCAAGCCCGGACCGCGGGACGGTGCTGCTGGCCTAACCTTGCGGATGATCCAGCATGGCATGGGCTGCCTTCACGACCGCAGCCGCGTCGACGCCGAAGAATGCACGCAGCGCCGCCCGGGTATCGCTGCGGCCGAAGCCGTCGGTGCCCAGCGATACCAGCGGCCGATTGGCCGGCACGAACGCGCGCACGCTTTCCGGCACGGCACGCACATAATCGCTCGCCGCCACGATCGGGCCGTGGCTTGCGCCAAGCAGGCGCTGCAGATAAGGCGTAGGCGCCGTGGCGGGCTCGGCAAGCCATTGCGCCTGACGACGCGCACCGTCGCGTGCCAGTTCGCTCCAGCTCGTCACGCTGTAGACGAAGGTTTCGATGCCTTGCTTCACCAGCATGTCGGCGGCCGCCGTCATGACGTGCAGGATGGCGCCCGATCCCATCAAGGTCACGCTGCGGCCCGGTGTCGCGCCTGCATCCGGCACCCGATGTGCGAGCAGATAGCCGCCTTGCAGGATTGCCGCTTCCGACCCCGCGATCAACGAGGGCTGCGCGTAGTTTTCGTTCATCAACGTGATGTAGTAGAAGACGTCTTGCTGGTCGACCACCATCTCTCGAATGCCGCGATCGACGATCACCGCCAGCTCCGCGGCGTAGCACGGGTCGTAAGCCTTGCAGTTGGGAATGGTTGCCGCTGTGAGATGACTCACGCCATCCTGGTGTTGCAATCCTTCGCCGCCCAATGTGGTGCGGCCCGACGTGGCGCCGATGAGAAAGCCGCGCGGTCGCTGGTCGGCGGCCGCCCAGATCTGGTCGCCCACGCGTTGAAAACCGAACATCGAGTAGTAGATGTAGAACGGCAGCATCGCCAGGCCATGCACGCTGTAGCTCGTGGCGGCGGCCGTCCAGCTGGCGATGGCACCGGCTTCGGTGATGCCCTCCTCGAGAATCTGGCCGTCGCGGGCTTCGCGATAGCTGAGGATCGATCCGATATCCTCGGGCGCATAGCGTTGTCCGACGCTCGAATAGATGCCGAATTGCTTGAACAGATTGGCCATGCCGAAGGTGCGCGCCTCGTCGGCTACGATCGGCACCACGCGGGGGCCGAGTTGCGGGTCCTTCATCAACGCACCCAGCATGCGTACGAACGCCATGGTGGTGCTCATTTCCTTGGCATCGGCCGTGAGGGCGAAGCGGGCATACTCATGGATATCCGGGGCCGGCAAGGTATCGGCGGTGGTGCGCCTTGCAGGCAGGAAGCCACCCAATGCCGCCCGGCGCGCATGCATATACCGCATCACCGGGGTGTCGTCGGCTGGCTTGTGAAACGCCAGCGATTCGGTCTGCGCATTGGTCAGCGGCAAATTGAAGCGGTCGCGAAAAGCCAGCAATGCCTGGGCATCGAGTTTCTTCTGCGAATGGGTGGTCATCCGCCCCTCTCCGGCCGCACCCATGCCAAAGCCCTTTTTCGTGTGCGCCAGGATTACCGTGGGCTGACCTTCGCTGCGGGCCGCTTCCGCATACGCCGCGTGGATCTTCCTGAGGTCATGCCCGCCGCGGGTGAGACTGTCGATCTGCGCATCGGACAAGTGCTCAACCAGCGCCGCCAGCTCCGGCGTCTGGCCGAAGAAATGCTCGCGGTTGTAGGCGCCGTCCTTGGCTGAAAACGTCTGCATCTGGCCATCCACCATGGTGGCGAACGCGCGTGCGAGGGCACCATGACGATCGCGTGCGAACAAGGCATCCCAGTCACTGCCCCACAGCACCTTGATGACGTTCCAGCCGGCGCCCAGAAACAGCGTTTCGAGCTCTTCGATAATGCTGGCATTGCCGCGCACCGGCCCGTCCAGACGCTGCAGATTGCAGTTCACCACCCACACGAGGTTGTCGAGCCCTTCGCGAGCGGCCAGGGTGAGCGCGGCCATGCTCTCGGGTTCGTCCATCTCGCCGTCGCCGAATACCCCCCACACCTTGCGGCCCTGGCAGTCGAGCAGGTTGCGATGCGTGAGATACCGCATGAAACGCGCGTGATAGATCGAACTGATCGGACCGATGCCCATCGATCCCGTGGGAAACTGCCAGAAATCGGGCATCAGATACGGATGCGGATAGCTGCACAGGCCACGCGCGCCTGCGCCTTCGCTGCTCAACTCGCGGCGGAAGTACGTGAGATCCTCTTCAGTCAGACGGCCCTCCAGAAACGCCCGGGCGTACACCCCTGGTGCACTGTGCGGCTGGAAGAACACCAAGTCGCCCTGCCCGCGATCGTCGCGTGCCCTGAAGAAGTGGTTGAAGCCGACTTCAAAGAGATCGGCCGCGCTGGCGTAACTGGCAATGTGGCCGCCGAGCTCACCGTAAGCCTTGTTTGCCCGCACCACCATCGCCAGCGCATTCCAGCGGATGAGCGACCCCAGATCCTTCTCCAGCTCGAGGTCGCCGGGATAGGCGGGTTCATCCGAGGGGTGGATCGAATTCACATACGGGGTGTTCAGCGCCCGCCGCCAGCCCACGCGCAATTCGTCGGCCAGGCGGGCCAGATTGTCGAGCAGGTATTGCGCCCGGTGCGCGCCGTGGGTCTGCACCACTGCCTGCAGCGCCTCGCGCCATTCCGCTGTCTCTTGCGGGTCAATGTCGGTCCGACTGGATGATTGCAACATCGTGGCCACTCATTTTTTTAGTAAGGATAAAAACGCTTATATGTCTCCGATAAGCGTCCGGCAACAGTGCTAGCGTATACCAATGCGCCGCGGTGCACGGCGCGGTGCCGCGGATCGCCACACCGAACCGGATTACCCCTTGCGATCGGCACCGATGTGTCGGCCGGCCAGCCACAGCCGCGCCAGATCGCGAGCCCGCGCCGTCAGCAGGTCGCCTGCGCCGGTGCAGGCTTCCTTCAGCGTCATCGGACCGGACGCCAGGCTTACCGCCGCCGTCAGCCCTGCGGCATACAAAGCGTCGTAGCCCGGCCCCAGCGATCCGGCGATCGCCACCACCGGCACGCCCGCCTGCTGTGCGATTCGCGCCACGCCGGCCGGCGTTTTACCGCGCAGCGTCTGCGCGTCCATGCGGCCTTCGCCTGTGAAAACAAGATCGGCATCGGCCACGGTGGCCGCCAAACCAGTCAGTTCGGCCACGAGCTCGATGCCGGGTTGAAATCGGGCCTGCACGAACGCTTGCAGGGCGAACCCGGTGCCGCCGGCGGCGCCCGTGCCGGGCTCGCCGCTCACATCGCGCCCCAACGTATCGGCGCACACGGCGGCAAAGTGCGCCAAAGCCGCGTCCAGCGCAAGCACATCCTGCGGGGTGGCGCCCTTCTGCGGGCCGAAAATCGCCGACGCACCCGAATCGCCGCATAGCGGGTTGTCGACGTCGGTGGCTGCATCGACGCGCACCGTCAGCAAGCGGGCGTCGATGCGGGTGGCGTCGATACTGGCCAGCTGTGCCAGCGCCGCACCGCCTGGCGCGAGGTCGGCGCCCGCGGCGTCCCGCAAGGTCACGCCCAGCGCCTGCAACATGCCGGCGCCGCCGTCGTTGGTGGCCGAGCCCCCCAGGCCGATCACGATGCGTTGCGCGCCGGCGTCAAGCGCCGCCAGGATGGTTTCTCCCACCCCAAAGGTCGAGGCCCGGCCGATATCCCGGTCTTCCGGCGCCACATGCTCGAGCCCGGCCGCGGCTGCCATTTCGATGAACGCCGTGCAGTCGGGCAACCAGCCCCAGCGGGCGGCGATCGGTCGCCCAAGGGCATCGGTGGTCTGAGTGGTGCGCCATTCGCCCTGGGTGGCGTCGAGCACGGCATCCACGGTGCCCTCCCCGCCATCGCCCATCGGCACGCAAACGATTTCCGCATCCGGCAAGGCCTGGCGCACCCCACGCGCCATGGCCTGAGCCGCTTCCATCGCGCTCAGGCTTTCCTTGAATGAATCGGGTGCGATCACGATTTTCATGAATCTTGTCTCCTGCGGGGTGAATGATGCGGTGATTGCGCATGATAGCGGCACGTCCGCAGCTTCGGGGCGCGTGCCCTACTGCCAATGGACGATGGCGGCTGGATGACCGCTCGGTAAGATGCTGGTCTTCGGCATAGGCATTTTCTGTCCGAATATCGATAGTCGAATCAAGTCGTTTGTTCTGTCACATGACAAACGTAGGATGGCGTCTATCGCTTCCAATGCTCCCGATTCGAGACCGCTATGCCCACTTTCGCCTTGGCTTTACCCAGATTCGCACGCTTCACCACCGGCGCCCCGGCCAATCGCGACGTTCTTGCGCTCGCCACGGGCCCCCAGGGCTATCGCGAGCGTCAGTCGCTGCGTGAGTCGGCGCAGCGGATTCTGGCCACCAGCGCGCAATATTTCCTGATGCCCTTACCCGCCAGGCGCGCCGAAATCGAGGTCGCGCCCACCCGCTCGAAGCGGTTCAAACGCGGCGACTGAACCCGTCCGTGCGCGGGCGGTGCCTGGGATCTGCAATCGTCTGCGACCGGGGCCGGTGCCCGGTTGGCATAACCTCATATCGCGTTGTTCGTTCGCAATCGCGCCTTGGGCTGACAGAATGCGTTTTCGTTTTCCGTCGGTCTTACAGAGGTAGCCATGACCATCAAGTCCATCAACGCGCGCAATCAATTTCGCGGCAAAATCAGCGAAATCATCCTGGGGCCGGTCGTGTCCGAAGTCGACATCGATACGCCGGCCGGCATCGTGACCTCCGTCATCACGACGCGATCGGTGCACGAACTGGAACTGAAGGTGGGCAGTGAAGTGCTGGCCTTCGTCAAGGCAACCGAGGTATCGGTGGCCAAACTCTAGCGTTCGGCGCGGACCCATACGCCGCATCCGGCGTATCGGATATCATCGGCCCTCCCCCCGCAACCCCGGAGGCCCGCATGTGGCGCTGCCTGATCATCGAAGACGACATCGACAATGCGCGGTATATCGCCGATGGCTTCCGTCAGGCCGGCCATGCGCCGGTCGTCTGCCGTGACGGCGCCGAAGGACTGAAGCGCGCGCTCGAAAACGATTGGGATGCCATCGTGCTCGATCGTCTGCTGCCCAACGACGTGGATGGACTGTCCATCCTGTCCACCTTGCGCGGGCTGGGTAAAAAAACGCCGGTGCTGGTGCTGAGTGCACTCAGTTCGCTCGATGAAAAAGTGCGCGGCCTCAAGGCGGGGGGCGACGATTACCTCACCAAGCCGTTTGCCTTTCCGGAGCTTTCCGCGCGCATCGAAGCGCTGGTGCGTCGTGCCAACGATTCCGATGACCGCAGGCAATTGCAGGTCGCCGATCTCAAGCTGGATCTGGTCACGCGCACGGTCGAGCGCGCGGGCCAGCCCATCGTATTGCAACCTCGCGAATTCAAACTGCTGACCTACATGATGGCGCACTCGCCGCAGGTGCTTACGCGCACCATGCTGCTGGCCTCGGTGTGGGACTACCACTTCAATCCGCAGACCAATGTGATCGACGTGCACATCAGCCGCTTGCGTCAGAAGGTCGACGGCGGCTTCGATCATCCCTTGATCCACACCGTGCGCGGCATCGGCTACGCCCTGACGCCGGGCCACATCGCCGCTTTGCCCGACGCCGACCGATGACCCGGGCAGGCCACGTCTTGCGCGGGCTGTGGAGCTCGGTATCGTTTCGCCTCACGCTCAACTACAGTGTGCTGGCGGTGTCGACGGCGCTGCTGTTGCTGGCGTTCTTTTACGTCCAGACCGTCGATGTGCTGACGGCGCAGTTTTCGCGCCAGATCACTGTGACGGCGCAGCGCTTGAGCAGCCACTTCGATCGTGGCGGGCGCGCCAGCCTGATGGAGGAAATCAACCTCGAGCTGGCCGACAATGTCGATTCGGATACGGAGATCTTCCTGCTGATCGGACCCGGGGGCGTGATCCTGACCGGCAATCTGGATCGCGTGCCGCCGTTCGATGCAGCCAGCGACGCCACGTTCGAGCACGATGTGCTGCGCAACGGCGTGTCGGCGCGCGGTCTGATGGCGGTGCGCACCCTGCCTGACGACACCATCCTGCTGGTAGGACTGGATATTCGCGATATGCAGCACATGCAGCGGCGCATTCTGAACGCCAGCCTGCTGGGCGCCGCCATGGCGCTGCTGTTGGTGGTGGGGGGTACCGTGTGGTTTCGCCGCACGCTGCAGCGCCGGGTGGAGATCATCCGCCACACGGCCCGCCGCATCGGCGCGGGCGAACTCACCCGGCGGGTGCCGCTGCAGCACCGCGAAGACGAATTCGCATTGCTCACACACGACATCAACGACATGCTCGATCGCATCGAGCGTCTCATGACCGGTGTGCGCAATGTGTCGGATTCCGCCGCGCACAACCTGCGCACGCCACTCGCCAGGGTGCTGTCACGGCTGCGCACGGCGGCCAGCGATCGCGCCAGTGCCGACGATCTGCGGGCCGCCAATACGTATGCGATCGCCGAACTGGACAATCTCATCGTCGTCTTCGAAAAGCTTCTGGAGATTGCGGAAGCCGAATCGGGCGCGCAACGCAAACGCTTCGAGCGCTGCCGTCTGGACACCATTGCACGAGATGTGGTGGACCTTTACGAAGCCGTGGCCGAGGACCAGCGCATCACGCTGCGCTATGACGGCGATCGCGCCGTACCGGTGATGGGCGACGCCGACCTGCTCGCCGGTGCCATCGCCAATCTGGTCGAGAATGCACTCAAGTATGCGGGCGTGGGCGCAGTCGTCACACTGACCGCCGACGTCCACCACAATCTGGCCACCCTTGCCGTGTGCGATAACGGGCCTGGGGTGCCGGCCGCCAAACGCAGCCGTCTGGGTGAGCGCTTCTACCGCGCCAGCGAAGGCAGCAACGGATTCGGCCTCGGACTGGCGAGCGTGATGGCCGTTGCCCGTCTGCACGGCGGTAGCCTGAAAATTGATGATGCCGATCCCGGCCTGCGCGCGACCCTCGCCCTGCCCGCACCCCGCATTACCGAACCGTAATGTTTTGGTAATCCTGCGGGGAACAGAACTCCCCTAGCATGATCCCTGTTCCGGCACACCGGCATCGCGCGGGCGAGCGACGCGGCCGTACACGACCCACCGAAACAGGAAGACGGTCGCATGAGGCGCTTTCAGGCACCGGCGCGCGGGAGCGATCGACGCCAAGTCGGCCGATCGCGCGCGGACTGGCCACATTTCGGCAAGCGTGACGATTGGTCGGCGGTCGCGGGCAGTCGGCCTGTTGCGGCACCGCACGGCACAAAGCGGCTGAGCGAGACCGTGATGCCCCCTCAACCGTAAGGAGATTCCCATGGCAAGCGTACAGATCGACCGCGCATTGAACCGGAAGCTGAAGATCAATCGTTTCCTGAGCTTTCCCCAGTTCGCGGAGTTGATGGTGCAGCATCGGCTGCAACTCAGCGCGTCGGAAGACCACGTTGCGGCAGGCAGTGGGCAACGCTGGGCGTCTGGCCCGACCGGCAGGCTGTCGACCCCGGCGCCGACCTTTGCCGGTGATCCCCACACGATCCAGATCGTTTCGGATGTGGGCGCACTGGCCGATTCGTTGTTTGCCGATGCCCATACCGAGCTCTATCTCGAGCCCTCCCTCGATGAGACAAGTCGCGCGACCGGCGCGGATCGGGGCGTGAATCTGGTGGTGAAGTCGTTCGGTGGCGATGCCGCCCACAACGATGCCGACGCCCTGCCCACGATTCCGGTGCTTGTGGACATTGCGCGACTGCTGAAAGGCGTGAGCGTGGCGTCGACCGCGCCCGCGCATTTCGCCGATCTGATCGCCAAGATGGTGCGCGATCAAGTCTGGATCGACATCGCGCTTTACCCTGCTGCCCATGCCGACGAGGCGGCGACCGACGAACCCGACCATCGCGACGACGCGTACGCCATGGCGGGCGCCTACCGTCCGCACGCGCGGGCAAGCGTGACGACGACGCCGATCAGGCCATGGAGAGCTTCGCGGCGGTTTGCTGTTGCTCAGGGGTCACGCCGGAAGATTGCAGCGCCTCGCTGAGCGCTTTCATCGCCGCGGTCAGCGCCGTGTTGATCGCACCGATCTCGGCCTGTAGCTGCTGCACTTTGGCAGCACGCTGCCGGGAGGTGAGCGTTTGATCGGACATCGTGCGCTGCAGTTCTTCCATCTTCTCTTTCAACTGCTTTTTCAACTCGCGAATCTGCTTGAGCGTGTTCTTGATGCCCAGGGGCAGATCGCTGTCGTCGATATCGCCATTGTCGCTGCGCTTCATCGGTGCAGCGCCCGCGATGCCGCCAGACATTCGCGCCATCGTGCGGCCCTCCGCCGACAAACTCACCGATACCCCTTGATCGCTGCGATCGTTTCCGCCAGTGTCGTTGCCGTCGGCGTCCGCCTGCGCGTCCGGCGCCAATGCAGGAGGAACGGCTGCGTTGGCATGAGCATTGGCCGACAAGGTGGATGCGCCCGCCACAGCCGTCAGCGCAGAAGTCGTCACAGGGTCGGTCATCGGAAGAAGTCCTGCTCAAAGGGGAAATGGCATTTGCCCTGCATGCATGGCCCGCCAGAGCTTTGATTACGGTTGTTTGCGCGAAAAATTAAGCTGACGCCGCCTGCCCTTTGGCATCCTTCATCCGTGGCCAATGCGCCGTAAAATCAGCGCCAACTCGCATTTGAGTTCGTAAAAGCCGAAGTGGGAGCTGAGGGTGCTGAACTACCGCCACCTGTATTACTTCTGGATCGTCGCCAAGGAAGGCGGATTCGCCAGGGCCGCCGACCGGCTGGATATGGCGATTCAAACGATCAGCGCTCAGGTGCGCGAGCTTGAGAAAAACCTCGGCCATCAATTGCTCAAGCCTGCGGGACGCGGTATCGCGCTCACCGATGCCGGTCAAGTGGCCTTTGCGCGCGCCGAGCTGATCTTTCAGATTGGGCAGGCACTGCCCGAGGACGTCAGCAGCGCCGCGACGAAACCGACGATCCGGCTGTCCGTCGGGCTATCCGACGGCATATCCAAGCTGGCCGCGCACAGCTTGCTCGGTCCGGTACTCGATACGCCCGATTTGCGCCTCACCTGCCACGAAGGTGAATTCGACCAACTGTTGGGCGAGCTGGCGCTGCATCATCTGGACCTGGTGCTGGCGGGTCAAGGCGCACCGGCCAATCCCACGCTGCGTCTGGTGAGCGATCGGCTCGTGTCGTCTCCCGTCGATTGGTATGGTCCGGCGAAATGGGTGCGCCGCAACGAGGCGCAGGCCTTTCCCGCCGTGCTGGCAGCGCTTCCCGTTCTGCTCCCCACCGGGCATTCCGTGCTGCGCACGACCTTGGATCGCTGGTTTGATGAGCAGGGTTTGCGTCCGAACGTGGTGGGCGAATTTGAAGACAGTGCGTTGATGTCCGTTTTCGCTGCGGGAGGCATGGGCGTCTTTCCCATCAGCCGCCTGGGTGGCGACAACATCGGCAAACTGCGTGGATTGCGCCTGCTGGGGCGGTGTGACGATGTGCGGGAAGATATCTACGCCATCCGCAATCGACGCGGCGAGCACCATCCCCTTGTCCAAGGCATCTTGCTGGCCGCACGCCAGTAACCCGCGATCGAGGCTGGCCGCAATTGCGGGGCACGACGTTGCGTGACGTCGCAACGTGCGACTGGGCTCGACGGCCACCAATACTTCGCATTTTCCGATGTTAATCGATCAGACTTGCTGGTTTTTCAAACGTTGCCATTCGGCTATCGTTCATGGCGTGGCTTGGCGCAGATGCTGCTGCGTAAGGGCACTGTTGGCATAACCGGGCATTCGACGCACATCCCGTGCATTGCGAACCCGTCACCAACCCCATGAATGGAGCAGTACATGAAGAAAATCGTTTGGATCACGTTCGCGGCCCTTGCCGCCATCTGGACGGGTGTGGTCGCGGTTGCATTGCAACTGATGGATTGGATGCTGGCCATGATCGGCAATGCGCAACTGCCTGGCGGCGCCGAGGGCATGGCCGTCTCGCCAGAACTGGCCTGGCTTGCCCCTTGGCTTAGCCCACAGGCGATGCAGTCCGTGCAGGACGGCATACTAGCCACCGTGCAAGGTTTCAATGCCATCATCCCGGCCGCTGCCGGATTGGGCAGTTGGATCGCCGTGCTGGTCTGGATCGTTTGGGGCCTGGGCATCGCAGGCTTGCTGATCGTGGCCTTCCTGCTGCACAAACTCGCCGCACGGCGACAGCCGGCACAGCCAGCGCGCCCGGTGCAGCCGCGATGAGTGCGCGATGCCGCCATGGCTCAACCGTAAGGATGAAATATGGCGTAGCGCCCGGAGCGCATCCCTACGGCAAGCGAACTACGGTTACTTTTCGATGCTCGCTGCGCCGCAGCATATGTGAGAATACGATCGATCAACGTATCTGGAACGCTCATCGTGAACCTGATTCCCACCCGGTCTTTTTCGATTCCTCTCGGCGCAAGCAGCAGCTCCCCCGGATTGCTTAGCGGTATCCGGCTGTTGATCGTCGACGATGCCGAAGAGGTGCGCGATGCCGTCACCGCGTTGTGCGAGATGGAAGGCGCGATCGTGGCGACGGCTTCCGCCCCGAGTGACGCACTGCGGCAACTGGCCCAGCACGATTTCGATCTCCTCGTGTCCGACATCGGACTGCCGGAAATGGATGGCTATGCGCTGTTGACGACGATTCGTCGTGGTGGACGCAACGCCGGTATTCCGGCGCTGGCGCTCACGGGCTACAGCTCGGCGCGGGGCCGCAGCAGCCTCTTTGCCGATGAACTGACCAAACCCGTGCCGATGGCGGATCTGCTGATCACGCTGCAGAGAATGGCAAAAGCATTGGTAGCCGCCTAGTCTTGCGAAAGCTCGCGCGCTGATCTCAAGGCTCGGCGAGCGATGAACCGTTCGCCTCAAGCACGCGGCGATCGAGCGCGCGTCTCGGATCCCGAATGCCAT